>ERZ761609.557-NODE-557-length-42025-cov-57.130998_pt1 | contig 42025 bp, 31 predicted proteins | sample MGYA00511163_ERZ761609 | MGnify/ENA primary metagenome ERZ761609 (study PRJEB28899, sample SAMN02445070) | bioreactor sludge metagenome | biome: EBPR sludge | place: Australia: Brisbane, Thorneside Wastewater Treatment Plant | collected 2011-12-16 ...
TTTTACAAACTTAGGAGCCTCTATTTATTTTTTCAACTGAAAATTAATCATTACCCCTCCTGTGAAGAATGATTAATGTATAAATTATTTTGACTCGCTCCAAATCTTCCAATGTATTGTATTTTTTAAGGCACGATATTTTTTGGCAATAATGCGGGTTATAAAAATAAACGAAGGAAACTTTTGTAATTAATTACGATCTTCTGTCACGGGGGAATATATTTTTCGGCTTATATTCAGTCTCAGGTGAGTTTAGAAATTTTTTAGCAACTTCAAGCTGATCCTTTTGGCCGATGATCAGTATCTTGTCCCCTTCATAAATTTCTTCATACGGATCAGGATTTACAATCCTCTTTTCCTTACGTTCAATTCCGATTATACTGACTCCTGTTTCAGAACGCAGTTTTATTTCTGATATCATTTTATTTACACAAACTGTATCCGGAAGTATTATTACAGATTCAAGTTTTACATCTTCAAGAATGGGATGTTCGTTAATCAGATTCGCCTCCGGATTCAGAAGCGGGTCAGCCGGCTGGATGAATGTCTCCTTCAGCGCTTCCTGTGCGCGGGCATAGATCTTTACAGAGCTGCGGTACATAAAAAACCCTGAGATCGCAATTAAAATAATCGACAGTATCAGAAGTTTTGATGAAGGAAGAAGCGTTGTGCTAAGAAGAATAATTATAACTATAAGTCCAAGCGAACCGCAGATAAAAATTGTATTGGATACAACGGAATGAATTGTATTTCTTTTAGATGATTCAGATTCGATTGTGCTCAGCTCGGCAATAACCATTGAAGCAGCAAGAGTCTTTCTCCAAACTGCGAAAATCAGCGGAAAACTTATAAGCATAGCCGTAAGCCAAAGTATAGTCTTAGTGATCTCTATTTCCGTTATATATAATCCCAGAAACATTTTTATCTTTTCATTTAGAAAAGCAAACATTATAAATATTCCCGTGATTATCAGAAGATTCAATATTATCTGAAGTAAAATTTTACGGAGAATCTTTCTTCCCGTCTGGTTAGGTCCTTCCTTTGACGGTTTATTTATCCACTGTTGATAGACTTCCATTGTTCTGATAACTGAACGCGGCGCGTATTTTTCAAACAGGACGGAAAAACTTTCTGAACTCTTTATCAAATAGGGAGTAGTTAAAGTAGTAATCGCCGAAACCGCTATTGCAATAGGATAAATAAAATCAGATGTTACATTGAGTGTTAATCCAATCCCGGCAATGATGAATGAAAACTCTCCAATCTGAGCAAGACTCATTCCGACTTTTATTGATGTCTTTGTGTCATTTCCTGATAAAATACATCCGAGTGAACAAGAGATCACTTTGCCTGTGATCACAACAACTGTAATAATAATTACCGGAACAATATATTCTATAATTATCTGCGGATCTATAATAAGTCCTATGGAAACGAAAAAGACAGCGCTGAAAAGATCGCGTACCGGAAACATTATGCTTTCAATTTTATGTATCTGCCGCGCTTCAGCAACAATAGCGCCGATAAGAAATGCTCCGAGCGCTACGCTGTAACCCAGCTCTACAGTAAGAAGAGAAACTCCAAAGCAAAGTCCGACCACAGTGATCAGCAGCATTTCATTGCTCTTGAATTTCGAAACATAATTCAAAAGACGCGGCACCAATATAAGTCCTGTAACAAGCAAGATCCCCATGAATGCGGATAGATTAAGAAGAATAGAGCCGATATCTCTTATTTCAATTTCTCCCGTTACGGCAAAGCCTGATAACAGAGCAATAAGCAATATCGCAAGTATGTCTTCAATGATCAGAATTCCGAAGATCAGGTGCGCAAATTTTTCACGCGTCTTGCCAAGACCCTCTAGAGCTTTAATGATGATTGTAGTTGAGGAAATGGAAAGTATTGCGCCGAGGAAAATACTGTTCATCTGACTCCATCCGAACATCTGCCCCAGTCCGTATCCCGCCCACAGCATTAAAAGTATTTCAAGCGTTGCCGCGACTACGGCTGTCGCTCCGACTTCCTTTAATTTTTTAAGACTGAACTCCAGCCCGAGCGAAAACATCAGAAAAATTACGCCAAGCTCTGCAAGTGTCTCGATCGTTTTTTCATCAGCGATAAAAGTAAATGGCGGAGTGTGAGGTCCGATTATTAATCCTGCAAGAATATACCCCAGCACCACAGGCTGCTTAAGCTGACGGAAAAGTATCGTCGCCAGCCCCGCCGCAATGATTACAACTGCAAGATCCTGCAGAAAGAGAATATTGTGCATTGATTAATTTAAAATATTGTAAAATGAATGCCGTAAAAATTTTTACGGATAAGAATAAAAATTGAATGCAGTAACAGATATTACTTTGGAATAATATTTCTTAAATATTATTTATTTGAAAAGATAACAAAAAAAAAGCAGAGTTTAAATTTTACAATAAATCGTACTGCATGAAATTAAACAGTTAATAGTATCTTTTAAATAAGTCAAAATAAAAACCATTCTGAACATTTTCAAAATGGTTTCTTTATAATTAATTATTCTGGTAATAAAAATATTTTTATACTAACTATTAACTGTTAAATTACATCTGCCAAAGATACTGAAACTTTATAAATATCTGCCTCTGACTTTCTTTAAGAGTAGTCTGATTTGTAATCTGTGAATCTTCTATCTGCTCGAATCTGTGATTAGTGCCGAGATACAGCGCCGTGAACGGATTCCATTTATAACTTATCAGAGGATCGCATCCGAATGAATCGTTGAATGAATCATACTGCGTTACTAAACGGATGAACAGATTTCTGTTGAACTGATACGAAGTCGTATTTGTAAATACCCAGCCGGCGTAAAGCATTTCTCCTCCGTATGATCTGGCGAGCTCGGAATAATCATATCTGAATACGCTTACAATTCTGTCGACCGGTCTAACTGTGCTCCAAATACTGAATCCCTGACCCTCACCTACTGACGGTACGCTTTCAAATCTTATCACATCTCTTGAGCGTGAATAACTGAATCCTCCTCCTATCTGTCTCAAGGCGAAATTCTCTGCGTTAATATTCCATCCCGTTACATCCTTAAGTCGCGTGTTAAGATAAGTTTCATTGTTTACCCATTTATAATTTCCCCAGACTCTCGTGCCGTTTTGAAATTCAAAAGTAATACCGGTCTGTAAATACTGCTTTTTATTAATTCCGTCCGTATTAAAACGGATTTCAATATCAGCGTCCGGCGTAATGCGTCTCAGCAGTTTTGTCTCGGGGTAAAAATTGTAATACTGATATGTATATCCGAGATGATAATTATTTCGGGAAAGATATCCGGCTCCTCTTCTGGAATTCGGACTTTCAAAAATATACTCGCTGAAGAATCCGTAATTTTCAGATTCTCTTTCAAATGCAAGAAAAGCACTTAGCCCGCTGAAACTTTCCCCGTTGAATGCAGCATCATTTTTCTTATCAGTTCCGAATTTATCCTTACGGTCAAAGAACGCTGAATCGGAAATTTCCCTTTCAGTAATTCCCGTTACCTGTCCGTTTATATAATAATTCTTCGAAAAATTAAATGAAAAATCCGCGCCGATCGTTCTGTTGTATCCGGTAAACTTAGTCGTGAATCCGGAATCCGGACTGTATTCCCTGTCAGTAAAAAGTCCGCCAATATAATTCTCGCCGCCAAGGTCATACTTGAGTCTTAGTATATTTACAAATGAACTTTTATTGCTCTGCAGTACGTAACTTCTGTCTTCGAGCGGAATTACAAAAGGAGTATTCTCATCATAAGCTGACATAAATCCTATGTTAAGTTTTTTACCCGCGCTGCCGGTGATCTTTGCGGCAAAGACCGGATTGTTTATCGATCGGGTATAAACATAATTCAGCTGTGAACGGAACGAACTTTCACCGTCCAGAAAGAAAGGTCTTTTCTCCTCATAAAATAATGCAAAGGGATTGTTAACATCTATCTGCGGAGCGTCAGCTTCCACCTGACTGAAGTCGGGATTGTAAGTGCCGTTCAGCGAAAGATCTGAAGTCAGTCCGTACTTAATGTCAAATCCAAAATCAGCTTTTGGGTTCTGGTATTCCAGTTCGGAATCAAGAGTCACAGGATCTTTCAGCACAGCGCTTTCGGAACCGGAAACATACGGCAGCAGCTCAAGATTATTTCCGCCTTTAATATTTTCCATACCTTTAAACTTTCCCGACTGTCCTACAAAATTCGGATCATCTCTCGAAACAGAAGCCCAGTATATTCTCTGCCTTAAATTCCTCGGCCTGTTACGCAGCAGATGAACTCTCCATTCCTGCACTTTCTTATCCGGAAATCTCAGCGACTTAAAAGGTATCTTCATTTCAGCAACCCACTTATCGGAAAGGATCTTTGTTTCAGCGGAGTATATAAAATCCCTGCTGGCACTTTCATTATTCGGCGTCCAGTATAGGTCTCCCTGAATTCCGTAAGGATTAACATAAAATTCAAACGCTTCTTTAAGATTTCCATACGTATCTATAAACGGACCGACCCAATCATCCTGATACATATTATCCCTGTCTGTCATTGAAGCTCTGATATTTTTCATGTCGTCATAACATTCAAATCCGAAATAAATGTAATCATCATCATACATAACGTATGCTTTTGTATTCACTTCCGGTTTTACATTATCGCCGGGAGCTATTTCAGTAAAATTTTCAGCAATGCCGGCTGTTTGCCATTCAGCTTCATCGAGCTTTCCGTCAATATTTATTTTATCTTTTGAAATTCTTGTAACTGTTAATTCAGGAGTGAAATTAGGAGTGAATTCAACTGCAGCGGTATCCTGAGCTGTTGCTGTATCGGACACCTGTATCTGCGCATTTGCAGGTAATGCATTACAGATCAGCAATAAGACAGGGATTAAAATTCGTATTAATAATTTCATGAAGTGTAAACAGTATTCAGATAAAAATTTTGATTAATATAATTTAAATGGGAAAATAAAAATGAGTTTCATACGCTCTGAAATTGTTATTAGTTGCGAAAAAATCTTCAATGCATTCATGAAGGAATATAAATACTATTCCATAATGTCTCTTTTTCTTATTCATTTAATTACCCGGAATATTTTGAAACAAACAACATTTAATTTTATTAAAATTTGACATCTTTTAAAATTACTTTTATGACCGCCTTTGAAAAATTGCCGAAAGAATTCATAAGCAATTGCGTTAATAAAATTTCCATTTCTGAAAAATTTGCGCAGCAAATTTTGAGTTGGAAATTTATAGCAATTGTGATATGAATACCGGTAGTTTTTCAATATCGGAGATTTTTCTTTGGTTCATTCTATTTATCTCTCAAAAGAAAGAACGTAAATGTCAGTTTAACTTTTTTTAAATGCCTGATGCTGTAAACTGATGTTTCTCCCGCATTTTATTTTAGAATAAATAACAATAATAAAATCTACCTGCACAATTTAACCGCTATCTCCGCAGCAAGTTTTGCATTATTTATTACAAGCTTTATATTAGTATCAAGACTTTTTCCGTCCGTGATTTTTTGAATTTCAGCAAGAAGGAATGGAGTAATGTCTTTTCCTTTAATGCCGTCTTTATCAGCTTTTGTTAACGCTTCCTCAATCGCTTTGTCAATTACTTCTTTATTCATTGAATATTCTTCCGGGACGGGATTTGCAATTATCATCCCTCCTTTAAGTCCCATTTCTTTTTTTACATTAATCATTGCAGCAATTTCTTCAGGAGTATCAAGTCTGTAATTCACTTTATATCCCGATACTCTTGTATAAAACGCAGGGAACTCATCCGTCCCGTAACCGATCACAGGCACGCCCAGAGTTTCGAGATATTCAAGCGTCAGACCTAAATCAAGAATAGATTTCACGCCGGCCGAGACAACTGCAACTTCCGTCTGCGCAAGTTCGGTAAGATCTGCTGAAATATCAAAAGTTTTGTCGGCATTCCTGTGAACGCCTCCGATCCCGCCTGTTGCAAAAATTTTTAGCCGCGCCATTTCCGCGAATATCATAGTCGCCGAAACCGTAGTAGCCGCATTCAGCTTCCGGGATATAATATAAGGAATATCTCTTCTCGACGCTTTTAAAATTTCCGTTCCTGAATCTTTACCTTTGGAAAGTATTTCAAGATCTTCTACGGAAAGTCCCGCTTTTATTTTTCCGTTAATGACTGCAATAGTCGCCGGCACTGCGCCGTAATCCCTGACAGTCTTTTCGACTTCAAGAGCAGTTTCCAGATTTTTCGGATACGGCATACCGTGTGATATAATAGTTGACTCAAGCGCAACGACCGGCTCATTTCTTTCGAGAGCAGACTTTACTTCATCCGGAAATATCAGATACTCAGATAAACTCATCGCTGTTTAATTTTTGATTGTAAAATTCAGTGAGACTTTTCTTATTTATTTCATTTGAAACGGAATCATAAGACCTCAGCGCAAAGCCTGCAGCGCACAGACCCATCCTGCCTGCTTTTGTGATATCATACATGCCGCTTTCATCATTCATTACAGAAAATATAAACCCTGCATTAAAAGCATCGCCAGCACCGCTGATCTCTTTTATTTCTGTCTGAATCGCTTTAAAACTGTGTATGATCTTTTCTTCCGAACAGATTATTTTTACGCCGTCTTTATCCATTTTCAGAATAACATATTTAAATTTTTCAAATGCGCCGCCGTTAATCGATTTCAATATTTGTTCATCTGAATCAAAATTACAATTTTTAAAAAGTTCTGCAAACTCTGCTTTGTTGACTGAAAGGAAATCAACTGCGCCGGATATTTCTTTTACTCTCAGAGCTTTTTCAGAAGAGACCGCGTCAATAAAAACCGGTATTCCGTTTTCAACTGCAAGCTTAACTGCTTCATTCAGCGCTTCTGTTTTTAAATTTGTATCGGACACTATCACCGAGCTTTGCTTAAGCGATTCCTGATTATTTTTAATGAGATCGGCATTCAGAAATTCCTCAGCGCTTTTCATATCATTTACTGCAAAGAAAGCGCCGCCTGTTTTATTTGAAATAGTAACGTAAACAGAAGTACGGACATCAGCAGACTGCATCAGAAATTCCGTGCTGATCTCTTTAGCAATGCAGTCGCGGTAAATATAATCACCGAAAACATCTTTACCTGTAATACCGAAAAGACGTACCGGCATTTCAAGACGCGAAATATTCTCAGCCATATTCCTCGCAACGCCGCCTGCAGAAAAAAAAACTTTTCCGGGATGAGAATCCCCGCCGGCTTTCTCATCAGATGATATGCCTTTAATATCAACATTCACGCCGCCTAAAACGCTGACATATTTCACAGGTTAAATTTCATTTTAAAAAAAATAATCCGGCTGTAAAATAAATTTTTATTTATTTAAATGCAGTAAGTAAGGAGAGGTGAAGGGTTTGTAAAACATAAAAAAGCTGAAACTGATAAAGAGAAATCATAATCTATTCAATCTGAAAAATTGGATTTTCACAATGGTATCCAAAATATTTTTAAATAAGAAAATTTTCGCCAAATCTTTATTATTTTTACAAATTTATACCAATCTGTTTAGAAGACCCGCCTTTAAAAAATTGCCGAAAGAATTCATGAGCCATTGCGTCAATAAAATTTCCATGTTTGAGAAATTTGCGAAGCAAATTTTGAGTTGGAAATTTTAAAGCAATTGTGAGCCGAAGACGTCCCGAAGGGAAAATGAATTCCGGCAATTTTTCATTAGCGGAGATTATTCTTTTGTACTTTTTTGTTGATCTGTCAAAAGAAAGTACTATAAAAGCGATACAACTTTAATTTTAAAACTAAATGCTTTGGACAGATGCGGGATTTTCAAATTCTTACTGATAAATTTAGATTGATACTGAAAATTAAAAAGTGTAATTTGACATTCGAAATTCAGGACAGGTAGCTCAGTCGGTAGAGCAACGGCCTGAAAAGCCGTGTGTCGCCGGTTCGATTCCGGCCCTGTCCACAAAGCCCTTTGACATAAAGGGCTTTTTTGTTTTAAATACATTCTGTAAAGTAATAAATCATTTTCTGTTCTAAATGATTATTATTAAAATTACCATTGTCTGCATTAACCTAACTCCTTTCCATTTTCCACAATCCGTTTGTCCAGTTTTTCCACAAAAAGTATCCTATAAATCTGATTTTAGATTTATTTTTGCACAATTACGTGGAACGGAACTTGCATAAATTCAGAATTAAAAGGTGAACTGTTAATTCTAATTTAAGAACTATGAAAACTTTAATACTAAATACAATAATTATACTTGCTCTTGCTTTCGGGCAGGCTTATTCAGCTCCCCGTACCAAGATATTCAATCACGCTACTAATCCTGAAATGATAAAAACTATACCTGACCTTGTGCCTGATTCTTGCGTTGCATCAGGTTTAGTAGCAGTCGGAAGAGGTCAGTATGTATATCTGTCCGCGATGAATTTCGGAGATAACACTGCTATAACAAACGAAACCTGGACTTTCGTATCTAGACCGGTGGGATCAAATGCAACGCTGGTAGCTGTACCGAGTCTCTCATGGTATAAATTCAGAGCTGATTCTATCGGAACATTTGAGATCAGGGCAAGCATTACTACGTCCTCAGGTACACACGATACTACCATAAAAATATTTTCAACAAAATTTGTCGGCACGGGAAATTTTGAGAATGTACCCGCTCTATATCCGAACTGTATGGTATGCCACTCCGGTAATCCGGATTTCGCTGATATTTTTAACAGATGGAAAGTCAGCGGACATGCCAATATTTTCAGACAGCAGATCGACAGCGGATCTGCAGGTTATAATACAAATTGTATGAAATGTCATACGACAGGTTATGATCACAATCTCGTAAATGACAATAACGGTTTTGATGATGTCGCAAGAAGAATCGGATGGACTTGGCAGGGTCCTCCTGCACCGGGAAAATGGGACAGTATTAAAACAAACTTCTCAGAACTCGTTGCATTTGCAAGCGTCGGTTGCGAAAGCTGTCATGGTGCAGGTCTCTCGCACGCATCCAACGGAGGTGATACCGCAAGGATTCAGATTAATTTTAAAGCAGACAATTGCGGTAACTGTCACGGCGAACCCTGGAGACACAGCATCTATCAGCAGTGGGAAAATTCTCTGCACTCGGATCCGGTATTTGAAGGAAGAGTTGTAGCCGCAGCCAGCAGAAACGGTCTCAATGACTGTAACAGATGTCACGACGGAGAGTCCTATGTTGACTTTACAAAAAAACGGCTGGGAACTTTGAATCTAACTACAGCCGATCAGGAAGCTATAGCCTGTCAGACATGCCACGACCCTCACGGCAACAGTAATCAATACTCACTGCGAAGTCTTTCAGCCGGTTCTGATACGATCGCAAACGGCACTTCATACGCAGGAGCCGGAACAGGTAAAGTCTGTATGACATGCCACCAGTCCAGAAGAAATAATCAGGTTTATGTAACAGCAGGCGGATCGCTGACTTCTACATGGGGAACGCACGGAAGCCCGCAGACAGACGTTCTCTTTGGTACTAATGCCGCTACTTTCGGATTCCCTTATATCACCGGCTCTCATAAGAATATTGAAAATACATGCGCGACTTGTCACATGGCTGCTATTACCGATACAGGCACGGTTACAAGAGATAAAGTCGGCGGACATACAATGACTCTTCACGATGCAACATCAAATTATGATCATACAGCCGGATGCGTTTCATGTCACGCAGGCGTGAATTCATTTGAGGATTTTATCGCTCCTTCTGACTTTGACGGAAATGGTTCAGTCGAAAGCTGGGAAGCTGAAGTGGAAGGCTGTCTTACAAATCTGAGAATATCACTGCCGCCTGCAGGAGTTGATTCCGTAGCATGGCAATTGATAGCGCAGGATTCTTCAAATCTGAATTTGAGAAAAGCATACTGGAATTATCAACTGATAACAAACGACGGAAGTAAAGGTTATCATAATCCGTTCTTTGCTGTTCAGGTATTGCTGACATCGAGAAATTACACTGTCGGTATTCAGCAGGCAGGTACGGAAGTTCCGGAAGTTTATGAGTTATCTCAGAACTATCCAAACCCGTTTAATCCTTCTACTAAAATAGATTTCTCAATTCCAAAAACCGGCGCTGTAACTTTAAAGATATATGACATTACCGGTAAAGAAATCCGCACTCTTGTAAACGGTGAAACTATGTTCGCGGGAAAATATACCGTTGACTGGAATTCAGTTAACAACACAGGACAGCAGGTTTCATCAGGAGTTTATTTCTACAGAATTATTTCGGACTCCTATGTCAATACTAAGAAAATGATGCTGATCAAGTAAGCAGCCAGATGTAACTCTGATTTCTCCCGTATACCGGATGGCGTAAAAGTCATCCGGTTTTTTATTATTTGATCTTAAATAATTTTTTTAAATATTAAATCCACACCTGTCTAAAACGATTTTAAATAAGATAATTTTCGTTAAACTTATATTACTTTACAGTTTTATATCAATCTATATAGAAGACCCGCCTTTGAAAAATTGCCTAAAGAATTCATGAGCAATTGCGTCAATAAAATTTCCTTGTTTGAGAATTTTGCGAAGCAAATTTTGAGTTGGAAATTTTACAGCAATTGTGAGCCGAAGACGTTCCGAAGGGAAAAGGAATTCCGGCAATTTTTCATTAGCGGAGATTTTTCTTTGGTACTTTTTCTTTTGATCTGTCAAAAGAAAGTACTATAAAAGCGATACAACTTTAATTTTAATACTAAACGTTTTGGAAAGATGTTTATTAATTCTCCATACTGACATATATATATCATATTAAATAAAAATTAGATTTATTAAATTTACATTATTTTAAATTAAAAAATATATGACAGATACTATACAAAAACCGGAAGGTCTGAAGCTCTGGCTTATGGCCGCCCGGGCGTATTCTTTTCCGGCATCGATTATACCCGTACTTCTCGGTTCAGTGCTTGCTGTACTGCTGAATCCCGGACTTCAGTTTAATTTTATAAATTTCACGTTGACTCTGATAGGCTGTATTCTCGTACAAGTCGGCACAAACATTATCAATGATATTTTCGATTACGACAAAGGCATTGATAAAGAAGACAAAGAGCTCGGCATCCCGCATGGCGGTTCTATGGTGATTTCCATGGGATTTCTTACAATCAAACAAATGAAAACAGCCGCTTTCGTTTCACTGCTGATATCATTTCTCATCGGAGTATATCTGTTTACGCAGTCCGGAATGTGGATACTTTATCTCAGTATATTCGGTCTGCTGTCTGCTATCTTTTACACTGCAAAGCCTATTGCTTTGAAATATAAAGCTCTCGGTGATATCCAGGTAATACTTTCTTTCGGAGTAGGCATGACTCTCGGATCTTACATTGTACAAACAGGCGAGTTTTCTATTTTGCCGGTTATTTTTTCTATACCGCTCGGACTTCTGATAGACGCCATTCTTCATTCGAATAATATCAGAGACATTAACTTTGACGGTAAGTTCGGCGTGAAGACCCTTCCGATTCTGATCGGTGAAAAGCTTTCGGTGAAATTTTATTACGTTCTTATACTCGGCGCATATTTATCCGTGCTGCTTTTTGTAGCGCTGAAAATGCTTCCTTGGTTTGCTTTGCTTTCTTTTATTACACTGCCTCTTGCTCTGAAGCTTGTAAAAATGTCTGAAGGTTTTCCGGCGGAAGTATCCGCAAGATATGAATACGGAACTAAACACATTATGATGACAGCTCAGCTTAATATGATGTTCGGCCTGACGCTTGTTCTCGGTCTGCTTGTATCATATCTCTTTTTCGCATAATCATTTTTCTCTTAAATTTTTAAGAAAGGAGCTGGAATTTATTTCAGCTCTTTTTTTATATCTACTCTACGGTCTCTCTGTATATTTTCCAGGAATTATCTGTGCTGCTGTCGGTCTTGCTGATTCTCATTATTATATTTTCACTCTCTTTTGATTTATCCGACTTATTAGTTTTTTCCGGTCTGTTAAAAATGAATTCTTCCGTAAAGGAAACCTTCTTATCGCTGCCGGTTACCGATGTATCAGTTAAGAATTTAAAATCCTTTATATCATATTCTATATCCTTTGCATTTTTAAAAATCCCTTCAAATCTTTTTATCCTTTCTTCCTTACCGGATCTTTTGCCCGCCTTATTTATGAATTCATAATCATCGGCAAGATACACTTTAATAGAATCTAAATTTCTGTTTTCAATCGCCTGTCCGTAATTCTCCAGCAAAAGCTGTATCCTGTATTTATCCGATGCAAAATAATCATTCAGTCTGCTGACGGTAATATAAACCAGTATTCCCAGAGCGGTTAAAAGTAAAATAAAACTGGATAAGGTAAGGAGCTGTCTTTTTCTTATGTAACTAATTTTATCGCGGTATCTTTTTCTGAATTCCTTTTTAAAATCTTCTGATGCGTCTGATTTTTTCTCCGGTGTATCAGGCTGTTTTAAATTGTGTCCGCAGAATTTGCAGTAAACTGATTCGTCTTCAATTAATTCTTTGCATGACGGACACGGGATCATTTCGTTTTCTTCCTGGATTACGAGAGATTGTCTGATTGATTCAACAGTTAAATTCCCGACGTCTTCTGTATAAGGATCGTAAGATCTCTCGGTAAGTGGATTATTCCGGCAGCCGTAGCTCGTGCATCCGCTGTTCTCGTCCCAGCATTCCCTGTGGTGGGGGACGCCGCAAGCTGAACAAACAGTAATGTCCGCGCCTTTTTTTAATCTCGACTGACAGTAAGGACATATCTTGTTTTTATAATTGTCATATTTTATTCCGGCATTGTTCAAATATGCAATAGAATTTTTGTTAATAATTTTTATTCGGAAAAAATTTCATCCGGTTCAAACTCCACATAGAACTCTTCCTCATTTTTTCTGAGTATTATAATATCATTGTATGGCAGTTTCATTTCTGAAAAAGTTTTTCCGTGCAAGCGTTCATACAGATCTGAATTTGTATTAAGACTATTGAACGATCTGAATTTCAGAATACTGCCGTCATCTTTCTTCACATCCCTTACCGACATCAGATTAAGATTTTCAAAATGCTCAAACGTTTTTCCTGTTGCTTCATCAGTCAGTTCATATACTGTTTCATTATTAAATTCAATCTGAAAACTATCTGAATGAAAAAGTTCTTTACCGATTTCATACAGGTCTTTTAATCCGGCTTCGCTGAATTTTTTATCCGAATGAACAATTTTTTCAAAAGTGTAATGAGAAGGGCAGTCTTCATTCCTCTGATACTCTACTATATAAGAATCATTATTCCCGCCGTTAAAGACAAATCCTTTACCCGAGAGCAGCATCAGGTCCTCTCGTTTATGCAGATACTTCACGGCTTCCTGCGCCTGTATCCCGCCGATGACTGATGCGATGGTTGGCGTAGTCGGAATTTTTCCCTGTATGATATCATCAATACCGAGCAGCATGCAGGATTTTCTTTTGTTAATTATTTTATAATCGATTTCGGACATTGTGCATTCATAACACGCTCCGAAGGGGGGAATGAATGCGCGAGCTACTCCGTTCAGAACTTCAATAGCGCCGTCGATCCAAGGTCTGCTAATTTTCCAACAGGACTGATTGATGAACAGCCGCGCTTCCCTGTTATCAAGTCCGCCGATTATAATATCAAAATTTTTAAACACACCGAGACCGAGTCTGAATATATTCCCGTTAAAATATTTTAAGTTAATACCGTCATTGATTTCCCGTGCGCGTCTGCAGATTGTTTCGGCTTTTGATCTCCCTTCATCTTCATATCTGAAAAGAACGCTGCGAGTCAGATTACTTTTTTCAACTTTGTCCATATCTGCTGTGAAAATATTTCCGACTCCGAGCATTGTCAGGTTTTTTACAATTTCATTTCCGAGAGCTCCGCAGCCGGCTACGAGTATCCTTGCATTTTTAAGAATATTCTGATCCCACCACGTGATGAGCTCAAGGCGCGAATACCTGTCATCTATAATTTCCAATAAATTTCCGGATAATTTATATTAATTTTTTGTAAAATATCTGAAATATTGAATAAGTGAAATGTTAAAAAAGAAAAGCCGCTTAAGAAATATTTAAGATAATAAATATTATTAGGAAATAAATAAATCTGTTTTCTCTAAAGTTATATTTTAAAAAATAACTTTCAGAAAATTTGAATGAATGAATTAAGATGAAAAATTAACCTGCGGTAATTTCGGGATGAAGTCTCAGCACATCGCCTTCCTTGACGCCGGCTTCCAGAAGGGTCTGACTTTCCGTAAGCTGTTTGCCGGAAGCTTTGTGATGAAATTTATATGAAAGCGGTTCACCGTCCGGACCGGTAAGAGGCATTTTCATTTTGGGAAGCAGCACTTCCATAATCCTCTTTACTGAAGCGTCGTCAGGCAGTGTCGCCTGCTGCTCTTTGTTTCCGGTTGCGTCAACGATTGTAATGTTAATTCTTGCCATAGGTATGCAATTTATAAATAATACTTCATTAATTAAATGTTTTTTTGAATATTAAATCTGTTTACAATGTAACTTAAAATAGTATCTTCAAATAATTTTTTTACCTGATAGCATATTTAGAGGATCCTCGGCGCTGATATCTAAATTAAGAATATTTCAATATCAAACTTCAAGTCTTTCTAATGAAATTGTTTTTATTGACTAATAAAATTATTTTAAACCACTCAAATTTTACTAATTAAAAATTTTTTAATGAATAAAATATATAAATTTTTTGCGGTTATTCTTGTAATATCATCAGGTATTATTTTTTCTTCATGCAAAGATAATAATGAAAATGAGATTCTCATCGGCGAATTCGCATCTCTAACGGGCAGCGAAGCTACTTTCGGTCAGTCTTCACACAACGGTCTCATGCTCGCTGTGGAGGAAGTCAACGGCAGCGGCGGCGTGCTCGGAAAACAGATAAAGCTTATCACCGACGATACTCAGAGCAAGACGCAGGAAGTTCCGACCGTAGTGCAGAAACTTATTAACAGGGATAAAGTAGTTGCCGTCATCGGCGAGGTCGCTTCATCCAGAAGCAAAGCAGGCGCGCCGATAGCTCAGCAGTTCAAAATTCCAATGATCACTCCCGCTTCCACTAACCCTGAAGTTACAATGATAGGAGATTATATTTTCAGAGTATGTTTTATAGATCCTTTTCAGGCGACAGTGATGAGCAAGTTTGCGGTAAATTCTATGAAAGTAAAAAAAGTTGCGCTGCTTGTGGATCAGAAGAACGCTTACTCAACCGGACTTGCAGATAATTTCAAAAAAGTATTTCCTGAACTGGGCGGAGAAATAATAGAAGAACAGAAGTATTCGGCAGGCGATAAGGATTTTAAAGCTCAGCTTACTTCCATTAAAGCGAAAAACCCTGAAGCGATTTTCATTCCCGGATATTACACTGACGTAAATCTTATTTCCATTCAGGCGAGAGAGATCGGTCTTACATGTCCGCTCTTCGGCAGCGACGGATGGGAATCCGAGAAACTTACGGAAGGCAAAGCTAAAGATGCTCTCGAAGGAAGTTTCTTTTCAACTCACGTTTCAGCCGACGATCCGTCTCCGGGCATTCAGAATTTCATCAAGAAGTATCAGGAAAAATACAGTTCAAAACCCGATGCAATGGCTTTCCTTGGTTATGATGCGGGTATGATACTTTTTGACGCAATCAAAAAAGCCGGTGATACTAACGGCGAGAAAATTAAAAATGAACTCGCGAAAGTAAAAGATTATCAGGGCATTACAGGTCTTATCACTATAAATGATCAGAGAAATGCTGTGAAACCGGCTGTAGTTATGCAGATCAAAGATGGTAATTTTGTTTACAAAGAAACCATTGCGCCTTAGGAATTAAGAATTAAGAATTAGGAATTAAGATAATTATTTAAACTTGTCTGAATTTATACAGCAGCTGATCAACGGACTTTCACTCGGAAGTATATACGCACTCATCGCTCTCGGCTATACGATGGTTTACGGGATTTTAAAATTCATTAACTTCGCTCACGGCGAGATATTTATGCTCGGCGCGTTTTCGGGATTATATCTGGCAAGAGCTTTTGGCGTGGACAGTCCCGATATTCCAATGGCAGTTGTTATACTTATACTGACAATGATGATTACATCCGTCATCGGGGTTGTAATTGAAAAACTTGCTTACAAACCATTAAGAAAATCTTCAAAGCTTACCGTTCTGATTACAGCTATCGGCGTTTCTTTGTTTCTGCAATATAGCGGACAGCTTCTTTTCGGAGCTGATCCGAAATCTTTTCCGGAAATAATCGAGAATGTCAGTTTCAATATTTTTGGCGCGACAATTGGTTCTAATCAGATAGTTGTATTGATCTCCGCTGCAGTTTTGATGATGACATTGAGATTCATAGTGATGAAAACTAAAATGGGTATAGCAATCAGGGCGGTTTCAAATAATCTTACTGCCGCTTCACTTATGGGAATTAATATCAACAATGTAATTTCATTCACTTTCATTATAGGTTCATCACTCGCAGGCGCAGCCGGTATTTTATACAGCATAAACTATCCGAGCATTGATCCTCTGATGGGACTGCTTCCGGGTCTTAAGGCATTCATCGCAGCCGTCCTCGGCGGCATCGGAAATTTTCCGGGAGCTTCGGCCGGAGGACTAATTATTGGATTAGTGGAAACTTTCACTGTCGGATATTTATCGCCGACTTACCGAGACGCTATTGCATTCGCAATTCTTATAATAATTCTTCTCGTTAAACCGACAGGTCTGTTCGGAAAAAAAGAAGTCGAGAAAGTATAATAAATTAGTTTTAGTTATAAAAATAAAGGACGCATACTCTGCGTCCTTTTTTATAAAACTTATTTAGACTTTTTTTAAAATCCGAAACCGTCATTTCCCGGCTGGTCATTTACTCTTCTTCTTTTCTTTTCCGGAGTTTTAGTGTCTGTACCGAATCTGTATGTCAGAGTTGCAAATACTGACCTCGTATCTCTTTTTCTCAAAAATGTTTCGTTAAAATTCTGTGTGTTGTTCAGCTTTACATCAAACTTCAGAGTATTGAAAACATCAGTGAATCTCAGTCCGAAACTCAGTTTCTTATCCATGAAATCTCTTTTCAGCGAAACGTCAAAAGACTGAAACGGCTCAAGGACTCCCTGCGCAAATACATTTCTTCCCGAATAAAAATAAGTCAGTCCGAGATCCGCAAAGACCGGAATGTAAATATTTGCCGTAAGTCTTCCGTTCCATGTATAATTCTCATTCACAAATCCAGAATCGAGATTGGTTGCGTCAATCTCATTTTTATAATAACTTACGCTGCCGTTCAGACTTATGAATTCAACCGGCTTTGAATTTACAACTAGCTCGGCTCCGTAATTTACATTCTTACCGTAATTCTGAAATGTCAGCAGCGCTTTATTCGAATCAATAAGCTCTCTCGTCCTTGACATCTGATCTTTTGTATGTGAATAAAAAACAGACGGATTTAATGTGATCATTTCAAAATATTTCAGAAACCCGAGTTCTAGTGAATTAATATATTCCGGTCTAAGTTCCGGATTGCCTGCAAAATAATTGAACGGATCAAATGCAGTTACAAACGGATTGATCATTGACAAAGACGGTCTGTTTATTCTTCTGGAATAGGAGAACTGAAGTTCTTCGGTCTCACTGAATTTCTGAGATGCGTTCAGACTGGGAAAGAGATCAAAATAACTGCTTTTATTTATTTCTCCTGTAGTTTCCAGATCTCCCTTTGTGTCTGTCTGCTCGCCTCTCAGTCCAAGACTCAGATTAAATTTTTTGATATTCATACTGTAAATTCCGTAAAGAGAATAAATGTTTTCATCATATAAATATTTATTCGTCTGCGAAGTATCGTTTACAAATGAATTACTATTATAATCGAAATTCTCTACGCGATAGTCTTCATCATTACTTCTTAAAACAATTTTACCTCCCGTCTCAAATCTGAATTCCTTTGAAAACGGATGAACGTAATCAACCGAAATATTTCCTTCGTTTGTTAATTCATCGTTATATCTGTTCACTATGTCAGGATTCTGCACTGTAGGAAATATATAATTCTGGGTTGTCACGTTGGTTGAATTATCTTTGAACTTCGTAAAGATCAATTCAGATGAAAGCGTCTGTCCGGGATTTTTAAATTTTAAAAAATGATTCAGAGACATATCAAGAGTATATCCGTCGCCGATGTCGGAAGTAATGAATTCATACTGATCTTCCAGATCTCCCGTAATTGTGCTCAGAGTTTTTGCCGAAGACTTGTCATCTCTTCTTCTGTCCCTGTAATTGTAATTGAGATTGTAACTCAGTGAATTTGTTTCGCTGATGTTGTAGTCAAATCCGCCTTTTAAAAAATTTCCGATAGTTCTCGAAAATCCGTCAGCTAATTGATTATAAAGTGAATTGCTGGAATATACTTCCCTGTTGTTTTCTCCTGTTATGTAATAGTTGTACAATCTGTAATCATAACTTCCGAAGACATTCATTTTATCTTTTCGGAAATTAAAATTCAGGGATCCGTTGTATTTATCCTGTGAACCCGCATTAAGCATGATGTTTCCGTTATATCCGAAGTCTTCATTTTTCTTAAGAATGATATTTATTATTCCGGCCGAATTTTCGGCATCGTATTTGGCTGAAGGATTTGTTACAAGTTCAACAGACTGAATTAAATTTGAGGGAATCTGATCAAGCACGGAATTTCTCGTTTCACTGTTTTTCATCCCAAATGGTTTTCCGTCAACGAGTATCTTCACATTCTGATCGCCTCTGAGACTAATGTTTCCGTCAGCATCGACTGCTACTGAAGGAATATTTTTCAAAACATCTACTGCCGAACCTCCCTGCACATTCATTCCCTGTTCGACGTTAAAAACTTTTTTATCAGCTTTAAATTCAATTGCGCTGCGCTCGGCTTCCACATTAATTTCCTCAGTTGTAGTTTCACCGGAATTGAGTTTCACCGGAGCGAGTTCGGTTTTTAGTTCGCTTGCGCTGATCTTGATACCTCTGATGTGAGCTTTGCTGTAACCTATAAGTTCGATCTTTATATTATAAACTCCGTCAGGAAGATTTTTGAAACTGAACTTTCCTTCCTGATTTGTTTCCGTTCCGGTTACAAGAGATGAGTCTTTGCCGTTAAGAAGGGAAACAGAAGCCGCTTCCACACTTGCTCCTGACTTACTGTCAGTTACGATGCCGGATATTTCACCTGACTGCGCAAATGATGTCCGGGTTATTGCTATTACTATTATAATTATTGTTAGTCGGAATAAATTCTTCATGAAATGGTTTTTATTATTTTAAAAAATTCAATACGCAATATAATTGTCAAAGTTTTAATATCTTCTGATTTTTCTAATATGACTTCATTATTTAAAAAAGGTTTCATATGAAGGATTTTATTTTATATGCGACTTTTACCGGATCTGATACGTCTTGATGTAAAACGCCGACAAAAATTAATTTCTGATCTTCACTGCCCTGATCAGATATGAATTTTTATATTAATTTAAATTTAAAAACCATGAACAGAAATTACATTTTTCTAATCAAAGTATGTTTCCTAATGTGTTTATTTTCATCAGCAGCTCTTACTGATGTAAAAGAAGATTTTGAAAAGATAATAAATGAGTGCGAAAGACTGGATATTTTCTCAGGAACAGTCTTATCTTACACTGACGGAAGCATTGTATATGAAAGATCGATAGGTTTTGCAGACAGAGAAAAGAATATTCCGAATGAAAACGAAACAAAGCATAACATCGCTTCTATTGGTAAGCTTTTTACGGCAGTAATGATACTGCAGCTTGCTCAGGAAGATAAGCTGGATCCTGACGATAAAATTTCCGCTTACATAAAAGGCGCTAGTGACAAAGTTACTGTAAGACAGCTGCTGCAGCATACTTCCGGTTACGGTGATTACCTTAATAACCCTGAATTTTCTGAGAACCCGTTGAAGTATAAAGAAATAAAAGATCTTACAGAACTTATACTTAAAGAGCCGATGAAGTTTGCAGCAGGTGAAAAGTTTTCCTATTCCAATTCAGGATATGTACTGCTCGGCGGTGTGATTGAATTTATAACAGGTAAATCTTATTCAGAAAATCTTTTGGAAAGAATTCTTGAACCTCTGGGAATGAAAAATTCAGAATACGATTACAAAGAGCCGGGTGATATAAAACGAGCGGTAGGATATATAAAAAATATTAACGGTAAATTTTCTGACAACAGAAAATTAACTGAAGTGCCTACTCCGGCTGGCGGAATGTATTCCACTGCGCATGATCTGTATTTATTCGGCAGATCCCTTCTCGAAAATAATGTTCTCCTGAATGACGAGTCCAGACTTTTATTTTTCAATGAGTTCACTTCGAATAGTCCCGTTAGTCTTCAGCAGATGTTTTCAGATCCGGACGGAGGTAATGTATATGCAGGCGGGTCACCGGGAATAAATTCACTTCTTATGATCTTCCCGCAGAAGAAAACCGTCACGGTAATTTTATCCAATTACGATCAGGCGGCATTTAATATAGAAAAAAATATTTCTGATCTTATTCTGAAAGGTGAGTTGAATTTACCGAAACCGGCATTAGCAGAATTTATATTTTCTGTCATCAGTGAAAAGGGAATTGATTACACCGATAAAAATTTCAAAACTATAATATCTGAAAACGGATATGTGATAAGTAACGACATGCAGCTAAACAGAACCGGCTACAGATTTTTAAAATCGGGATTTACTGATGAAAGCATATTGATCTTTAAGAAAAATGCGGAAATGTTTCCGGATGTTGCCAATTGCTATGACAGTCTCGGGGAAGCGTATTTACTGAAAGGTGATAAAACAAATGCCGCTTTAAATTTTAAGAAAGCTCTGGAGATGGATCCCGGGAATGAGAATGCAAAAAAAATTCTCGATAAATTAAACTGAACGGATCAGTATTAAAATTAAGTTTGAATAAATTTTAAATTCAAAAAAATAACAGGGATTTTTAAACTCCTGATTCTCTTTCTTTTTTTCTTTTCATAAAATCCATTATATAAAGTACGAAAGCTAAAAAAGTAAATACCGCCATTACAATTACAATCATATTTGATCTCATGATACCGGTTACAAGAAACATCACGAAAGAAACAAAGGTGAGAGCGACTGCAATATGAGCTGATGTCTTGTTATCCTTTTTAACAGAAAAGGAAAGAATGAGAAGTATCAGTCCGATGCCTGGCGCAATAAGAGCTGTCGGACTTCCCGAAGTCATAAAGCCGAATACACCGAGCCCGATCAGGACGGAAGCATTTGCAATCATTATTCTGTATATATTCATTTTAATATTTTTTTTTTGATTAAAAATTCTTTGCAGGAATTTAGTCAGATGATAAACCAATTTAAATATACTTTTTAAATTTTGTATTAAATTTCTGAATGGTTTTAATCAGTTGATTTTTTTTTAATCTTCCTCCATAACTTACTTGACAAAACAAATCATTTGCCTTATTTTGTTAGGAAATTTTTAAGATTAACCTAAATAATTAAGGCATTTCTACTTTATTGAAAAATACCGATGAGCTGAAGCTTGATCAGATAGACATTAAGATACTATCCGAACTTCAGAAGAATTCTCAGTTAAAGAAAAATGAACTGGCGGAAAAGATAGGTCTTTCCCTGCCATCCACCATTGACAGAATTACAAAACTCGAATCTCATGATTACATTAAATCATATCATGCTATCCTGAATCATAAAAAACTGAAACAGGACATTACCTGTTTTATTTTTGTCATAAGCGAATCATCAAAACATTATCCGAGCATAGTCGAGCACAGTCAGAATATGAAGGAAGTGCTGGAATGTCATTCCATAACAGGCGACGGCTCGCATCTGCTTAAGATAAGAACAGAAAACACCACCACGCTTGAAAAGCTTTTATCAAAGATACAGAACTGGCCGGGGGTAAAATCATCAAAGACAAGCATAGTGCTTTCCACACATAAAGAAACTTTTGAAATTAATATTAAATAAATTAAATAATAATCTATGTCTGAAAAAACCAACATCGAGGAAGAAAAGGAAAAAATTAAAAAGATCAATGACGTTTTCAAGCTGTTAAAGGAAAAAGAAATCAAAATGATCGACCTGAGATTTACTGATCTGCCGGGTCAGTGGCAGCATCTTACTATTCCGCTGAACAAACTTACAGAAGCTACATTTTATGAAGGAATCGGATTTGACGGTTCATCAATCAGAGGATGGAAAAGCATCAATGATTCAGACATGCTTGCAATTCCTGATCCTTCGACAGCAAATGTCGATCCTTTTATGACAACAAAAACTCTGAGCATGATCTGCAATATTTATGAACCGGAATCAAAAAAGATATATGATCTGGATCCGAGAAATATTGCAAGGAAAGCTGTAGAATATCTTAAATCAACCGGGATTGCAGATACGGTATATATCGGACCTGAAGCTGAGTTTTTTATCCTCGATCATGTAGCTTATAATATTAACGAGTATTCAAGCTGGTACAGGATTGATTCTACAGAAGGATTCTGGAATACCGGCAGTGAGAAGGAGCTTAATCTCGGACATAAGATACGACTTAAGGAAGGCTACTTCCCTGTTCCCCCGTCTGACTCGACAAATGATCTGCGGAGTCTGATGGTGGAAAATTTAATCAATGTCGGAATTGACGTTGAGATGCATCATCACGAAGTTGCCACAGGAGGTCAGGCGGAAATTGATTTTAAATACTGTCCGCTGCTTGACTGCGCAGATAATCTTCAGATGTTTAAATATATAGTTAAAAATACCGCGAAGTCTGTAGGAAAGACCGCGACTTTCATGCCGAAACCTCTTTTCGGAGACAACGGCAGCGGGATGCATACTCACGTAAGTTTATGGAAAGACGGTCAGCCGCTGTTTGCAGGAAATGAATATGCAGGACTAAGTGAAATGGCTTTGCATTTTATCGGAGGTATTCTGAAACATGCTCCGTCAATATTAGCATTTACAAATCCGACAACTAACTCATACAAAAGACTTGTTCCCGGATATGAAGCTCCCGTAAATCTTGCATATTCCAAAAGCAACAGAAGCGCAGCAATCAGAATACCGATGTATTCAGATAATCCCAAAGCTAAAAGAATTGAATTCAGATGTCCCGACGGTACTGCAAATCCTTATCTCGCGTTTCCCGCAATACTGCTCGCAGGTCTTGACGGAATAATAAACAAAATTAATCCGGGCGATCCGCTCGACAGAGATATTTTTCATATGGATGAAAAAGAATTAAAAAAACTCGGACACGCTCCTGAAGATCTGACAGTAGCTTTGCATAATCTCGAGCAGGACAATGAATATCTGAAGCAGGGCGGTATATTTACTGATCAGATGATTGAAACATGGATAGATTATAAAATGAAAAAAGAAGTTAAGGAAGTTCAGCTGAGACCGCATCCGTATGAGTTTCATCTGTATTATGAAGTGTAAGAATCTCCTCAGTTATCTCAGTTAATTTTCTGAAAGTGTTCTTTAAATTTACGCCCCCGAATTAATTTTAAATTGTTCGGGGGATTACTAAAGAAAAGTTTTTTTATTTCTTAACGGAACATTACAGTATTTATTGATTTTAATTGATTAATACATTTTCAAAATTAATTAATTTCAAATCATGAAAAACTTAATCAGATCAATCTCAGCTGTAGCATTCAGCGTACTGCTCTTAATCTATTCCGGATGCAGTAAAAAAAATGATTCCGGCTCCGATAATCAGTCAGCGCCTGTTCATGAAGGAGCATCAGTTGATCAGGATAATTTAAAACGATCGTATAGTAATATTAAACAGAAAATTAATGATCAGTCAGTTACTTCTGCTTCATTGGAAAATCCGGTTGTGAATGAAAGGATGTTTATCCGTAACGGAAATATAGGAATAGAAACTGAAAATTTAACCGTCACGGAAAATAAAATTTCGGAAATTGTAAAAGAGTTTAACGGTTATATAACTGCTTCATCTTCAAAGCTTAATGCAGCAGGAAAAAAACAGGGCAGCATTACGGCAAGAGTACCTGCTTCAAATTTTGATCCGTTCCTTAAAGGTCTTGCAGCAGCCGGGAATATTATGTCTCAGGATATTTCCGGAGATGACGTTACATCCGAGTTCATTGATCTTACAGCGCGTCTAAAAACTCAAAGAGAACTGGAGAAAAGATTACTTGATCTGCTTAATACCAGGACTGACGGATTAAGCGACGTTGTTAATGTTGAGGAAAAGCTTTCAGCAGTGAGGGAAAGAATTGAAAGCACGGAAGGCAGAATGAATTTTCTGAAAAATCAGTCGGCATATTCTACGGTAAGCATTTCGCTTTACGAACCTTCAATGCTTCAGACCGCTTCAGGATCAGGTTTTTTATATGAGATGGAAAACAGCGTAAAGGAAGGACTTCAGGGATTTATTGGAATGTTTGGTTTTATGATTACTTTTATAATTTCTTCCCTGCCGTTAATTGTTATGATCCTTTTGGCAATTTATTTTTTCAGAAAATTTTACAGGCAAAGAAAATTAAAGCTCCAGAAATCTTAATTAAGTGTTTGATCCTCTTAAGGAAACAGGACAGAATTTCTGTCCTGTTATCCTGAGGGTCGGGTCATATTTGGGGTTATGCACCAACAATATTTACCGATTAGTAAACACTTTTATCTTTTTATCAGAAACGAGTTTGCAAGAATATTTCCTGACTCCTCGAGTCTGAATTCAAACTCCTCCGGCAGTCTTTCAACTCCGGGTTTGAAAATAACGTAATATTTTCCGGGATACATATATCCGTCTACAAGCGTTTCATATAGTTTACCGTTCTTTTCATATATGCTCAGCTTAACATAGCCTTCCATTTTCAGCTCAAAAGGAATTACTGCCGTTCCGGAAGAAGAGTTCTTGCTTTCCGTTATCTCCAGATGTTTCAATAGCTCATCTTCAGTAAATGCAGCAGTATAGTTTCCTTCCGGCAGATCATGAATAATATTTGAATGAGCGGAACTCTGCGATAAGATAAAATATGTCATTAAAATTATTATTGTTTTCATGTTTAATTTTATTTTTCAAAAATCAATCTGTACAAAAATGCTGATATACATTTGAAAAATTAATAGCAGACATCACACTATTTACATAGGTAAGTTTACTTAAATTTTCGCAACTTTATTTTAAAGATTTTATACCGTATTATTACCTTAATATTTTAAGGGTAGGTTTATAAATTCTTTCAAAATATTTAAATGAATCTAAAAGATCACAAAGGACGCGGGTCACAGTATAACCTGCCCAACAGGTTCGAAAAAATACACAGTGATGAGGATTTTTTTGACGATGAATATTTTGAAAATACGGAAGATGACAGAAAAATTGTTACGGAGTATTTTAACGATGATTCGAAATCAGTTCTGACTGAAAACAAAAGTCCGGACATAAAAGCAAAGTTCAGCATCAATCCTTACCGCGGCTGCGAGCACGGATGTATCTATTGTTACGCCAGACCTACACATGAATATCTGGGATTTTCATCAGGGCTGGACTTTGAATCAAAGATTATGGTAAAGCAAAATGCACCGGATCTGTTAAGGAAAGAGTTTTTGAAAAAGTCATGGATCCCGCAGCCTGTATTTTTTTCTGGAAATACGGATTGTTATCAGCCGGTCGAAAGAAAGCTTCAGATCACCAGAAAATGTCTTGAAGTATTCAGTGAATTCAGAAATCCCGTGATGATCATTACAAAAAATTCACTTATAAAAAGAGATGCTGATATTCTGACAGAAATGGCTGAGCTGAATATTGTAAAGGTTATTGTTTCAATTACTACTTTGAATTTTGATCTGCAGAGAAAAATGGAGCCGAGGACATCTTCTCCGGCAAAAAGACTTGATACAATAGAATATCTCTCATCAAAGGGAATACCGGCGGGAGTAAACATTGCACCGATCATTCCGGGTCTGACAGACGAGGAAATTCCGGAAATTCTGAAGCAAAGTTCTGAAAGAGGTGCTGCATTTGCAGGCAGAGTCATTCTCAGATTACCGCACTCTGTGAAAATACTTTTTGAAAACTGGCTTGAGAAAAACTATCCGGAAAGATCAGTTAAAATACTTAACAGAGTCAGAGAAATGCACGGCGGCGGACTTTACAATCATACTTTCGGAAGAAGACTTACGGGCGAAGGGAAATACGCTGATTTGATAAAAATGATCTTTGATTCCGGCTGCAGGAAATACGGATTGAATGAGAATGTTTTAAAACTGTCAGCTGATAAATTTACATTGCCGGCATACGGGCAGGGCAGTTTGTTTTAATAAATTTTTGAGTATGTAAAAATGTGTTACCATTATAACTTTTTAAATATACATTGATTTACATTTGTTCACTTAAATTTCAGCAAGTGTTTGATATATTAAGAAAAATATTTTATGCCATTATCTATTAATCTTAATTCTTTCAGTTACAAAAAAGAAGGAATACCTGAAGATAATTCAGGTAACGGAGGCGGATTCGTTTTCGACTGCAGATTTATCTATAATCCCGGGCGGGAGGAAGAATTCAAATCTCTTACCGGTAAAGATGAAAAAGTGATTCGTTTTCTTGATTCCCGAAAAGAAATGAAAGATTTTCTTGTTAATGTATTTAATATTATTGATCCTGCCATAGAAAATTATTCCGGAAGGAATTTCACTGATCTGATGATCTCGTTCGGATGCACGGGAGGTCAGCACAGGTCGGTATATGCTGCCGAGCAAACACTGAATCATATAAATGAAAAGTTTCCGAATGTAAAAGTGACTTTAACTCATACAGTAATCGGGAAGGGATTTGGCTTCGGAAAATAATAACAAAAAAAACGTCTATGCTTCAAACGAAGTCATGGTTCTTGAAAGAAAAACCTTCCGGCTTCATCTTATCTCACAGATTTTTACGGGAATTGCTTTCGGCATTCTTCTTCTTCAGGAAGTCATTTTAAAAAAATCACTTCTTGCAACGGACTTTGAAGTTACAATACTTATATTTCTGGGAAGCTCGGCATTTTTATTTTCAATATACGGATCTGAAATAATCAACCGCTCAAACAATCAGCCGAGGATGATAATTATAATGGCTGTCTTCAGCAGAATGTTTCTGCTTATCATTCCCTTTTTTGAATCTCCTTCGTTTTTTATTTTTTGCCTCGCTGCAATGAGCTATGTTGATTCGCTTCTGAAACCGACGTGGAACACTGTCTTCAAGCATAACTACACAGCAGAAAGAAGAAGCCTGTTATATTCTTATGCTTCCAGTGTTTATACAATCTCAGTACTAATTGTAGGAACGTTATTCGGATATCTGCTTGACATAAATTATAAAGTATATAAATTTATGTTTCCGGTAGCCGCCGTGTTCGAAATTATTTCTTACATATTCCTTGCAAAGCTGGTAAAACTTGGAAAAAGTTTTTATCCTGACAGCGGAGTTCTGTTTACGGGAAAAATTGATTTTAAATTATTTAAGGATATTCTCATTTTACCAATCAGAAATATGATGAGAATTTTCAGGGAAAATAAACCTTTTTTCAGGTTTGAGTCTTTCTTTTTTCTTTACGGAGTGGCTTTCATGATTGCATCACCGGCTGTACCGATTTTCCTGGTTGAGAATCTGAAGCTTGACTATTCTCCGATTTCTATTGCAAAAGGAATGGTGTTCTATACATCCACTATTTTATTTACGCCTCTGATGGGGAAAATGCACGGCTCAGGAAATCCTACAAAATTCTGCGGTTATCTTTTTCTTGCGCTTGTTCTTTATCCTCTAATGATGATCTCCATTAAAATATTCGGAGTGAATATGAATTTAATCGGCGCTGATACGCTGCTGTATATCACATATTTTTATTTCGGTATAATGATGAGCGGTATTACGCTGTCCTGGAATCTGAGTTCGATTTTTTATGCTCCGCATTCTGAAGTTGCAAATTATCAGGCGGTTCATATTACTTTGACCGGTGTCAGAGGCCTGTTTGCTCCTTTTATCGGATATTTTATTTTAAGAATATTTTCCGTGGAAGCGACGTTTATTGTATCATCATTATTTTTTCTGACAGGCGGAATACTGATGCTGCGGGAAAGCAGAAATAGTCAATGTGATTTACCGTTTAGATAAATTATTTCTTTTCTACGACCACAGCCGTGCCATAAGCAAGTACTTCAGTTACTCCTGAAGTAACTTCGTTTGCATCATACCGCATTCCAATTATTGCATTAGCTCCTATCTCTTCAGCGTGCTGTACCATCTGTTCAAATGCATCAGCTCTTGTCTTTTCACAAAGTTCGGTATATAAAGTAATGTCACCTCCGACAAGAGTTTGAAATCCGGCACCGATATTAGCAAATATATTCCGGGAGCGTACAATAATGCCTCTTACAATGCCGAGATTTTTTGTGATCCTGCATCCTTCAAAATCAAAAGCAGTGGTTATAAAATTTCTGTCCATAAAAAATTGAGATTTATATTTTTTGATAAAAAAAAATGAATTTTGAAATGAGTCAAGATACATTTATTGAAAAAAAACTTCAACTGCTTATATTTGCGAATGAGTTTATTTTCTGATAGCAATTTAATTATATCCGCACACATAATTTTTTATATGATTTTCATTTATGTATGTGTCTTAAGTTTACATTATGCATTTAAGATTTACCGGATATTATTATTAGTAAAATTTTTAAATCATTTTAATGAACTATATATATTATTTTGCAGTCTGTTTGAAGCAATACCGGCAGTTTTTTTATTTTAAATGATCAACCTTGAATGTAAAGAAACATGTAGTAGTAATTGGCGCAGGATTCGGCGGTCTGCAGGCAGTGAAGAAATTATCTAAAAATAAGGACGTGATGATCACACTGATAGACAGAAACAATCATCACCTGTTTCAGCCGCTGCTTTATCAGGTTGCAACAGCAGTGCTCAGCCCCGCAGATATCGGAATTCCAATCAGATCAATCACTGACAGATTGAAAAATGTTACTGTTCTGATGGATGAAGTTACGAAAATTGATAAGAGCAGAAATATAGTATATCTGAATAAGAAGGAATTGTCCTATGATTATCTTATCATCGCCACCGGAGCCCGGACAGGTTATTTCGGACATTCAGACTGGAAGAATTATTCGCCCGGACTGAAAAATATTTATGACGCTCTTAGAATAAGAAACAGACTTTTAATTTCTTTTGAAGAAGCTGAAAACCATCCTGAAAGATCAGAAGAGCTGCTGAAATATATAATAATCGGCGGCGGTCCTACAGGCGTTGAGCTTGCCGGATCGATAGCAGAGCTTTCACACAGTATTATCAATAATGATTTCAGAAACATTGACACCCGTAAAGCGAAAATAATTCTTATCGAAGGCGGTTCAGATCTGTTACCGTCATTTGACCGCAAACTCTCGGTATATACCAAGAAACGTCTTGAGAAAAGAGGCGTCGAAGTTATGCTTAACACGCGTGTAATGAATATAGAAAATAAAAAAGTATTTATAAAAAATCCTTACGGAGAAAAGGAGATATCCGGTGAACTTATCATCTGGGCTGCAGGAGTAGAAGCTGCTCCGCTTAATGCAAATTCAGGATTTAATGTTGACAGACAAAAGAGAGTAGTCGTAAATGAGTTTTGTTCTTTAAATGAATATCCCGATGTATATGTGATAGGTGACGCTTCCGATTTTAAAACTAAAGACGGAAAACCATTGCCCGGCGTTTCCGCGGTTGCAATGCAGCAGGGCAGATATGTTGCCGCTTCCATTATCAGAAAAATCAAAGGAAAAAGCACGGAGCCGTTCAGATATGTCAATAAAGGAAACATGGCCACAATAGGAAGGAAAGATGCCGTTGCGGAATTCCCCGGAATCAGCTTTACCGGATTTTTTGCATGGCTTTTGTGGCTGTTTGTTCATCTTTTTTACCAGGTTGGATTTAAGAATAAAATCTCTATTCTCATCACATGGATATGGAGTTACTTTACTTTCGGCGCATCTGCAAGACTGATTCAGAATCCTGATGATATGTAATCAGTAAGATATTTAAACGGAATTTTTACAAAAAATTATGGATAAAGCTAAGAAAAATTTTTACTGTTACGTTTTGAAACTTAATCCTGCTTATTACAGAGCTGAAGACTGGACCGATAAAGATTCGGAGCTTGTCGGCATTCATTTTAATTATCTCAAAGATCTCTGTGAGAAAGGCATTTTATTTCTTGCCGGCAGGACTGTTAATGAACCAATGTCGGACAGAGATCTTGGAATTGCAATTCTTGAAACTGAAACAGAGGATGAAGCGAGAAGCTATATGCAGAATGATCCTGCGGTTAAAGGTAATCTGATGACAGCCGAACTTTTTAATTTCTCTCTTGCTCTTTTGAGAAAGTAAATTTTTCAGCTGCCTATGCCGACGCGTATAACGCCTTCGCCGTATTTCGACTTAAGCCGGTCGAGCGCGCGGTAAGGAAGCTCCGGCTCGCTTTCGAAAAGATTCAGGTTTTTTTCCTTAAGGTCAGTATGAAGATCATACACACCCATTCCGAACTGTCTTCCTTTCATTTCCTTTGTAGGTTTATGAAGCCGCCTGTAAACTGAAAGAGCCGTATTAAAAATTTCCCTGTCATCACTTGTGTAGTTTGTAAGTTTCACAAGATCGGAAGCATATCTCAGATTCTCAAACCTGACTGACAGGTGCATATATCCCGCGACAAGATTTTTGGACCGTAGCTTTCTGCAGATGTATTCGCCTATTCTTCTTATCTCCGTCTTAACATCCGCCGGTCTATATATTGGTTCGGAAAGCGTGTGATAGTGATTAAGCGATTTCTCGCTTCTTTCCTTCCGGAATATTTCCGAAGTATCTTCGCCGCGGGCAAGTTTCCTGAATACCAGACCGTTCACGCCGAATTCCTGTCTGAGCATTCTCTCGCTGCTTCCCGCAAGGTCGCGTATTGTTCTTACGCCGAGCATCAGGAGGCGCAGTTCATTTCTCCTTCCCACGCCCCAGAGCTTGCCCGCCGGCATTGAGAATATCTTCTCCTTATTCTCCTGAGTGATGACCGAAAATCCGTCCGGCTTCTGCAGTTTGGTGGCAAGCTTGGCGTAGGTCTTATTGTATGATATCCCCATTGACGCAGTAAGATTTTCAAGTTCGCGGATCCTGCGCTTGATGGCGGAGGCAATTTTAACAGCTTCAAAAAAATCCTTTGCGACGGGAGTAAGATCAGCAAAGCATTCGTCAATGCTGTACTGCTCAATGCAGTCTTCGGGAACAAACTCCTTCAGTGCGTTCATAAGATTAAGCATTATGCTTTCATACTTCGGACCGTAACATGGAAGGGAGATAAGCTGCGGACATATCTTCTTCGCTTCGAGAACCGACATTCCCGTGTCCACGCCGTATGCGCGCGCTTCATAGGAAGCTGTCATCACAATTCCTTTTCCGCCTCCTGTGCCTCCCACCGATACCGGTTTTCCGCGCAGCTTTACATTGTCACGCTGCTCCACCTGCGCATAGAAAGCATCGAAATCAATATGCACGAAGAACCTGTCCGTATGCTCCCTTATTCTCCAGTTCAGATCCTTTGTGTGCGGAAAGGAATAGAGCGGCATAATGCGGACCCTCCTGTAAAGGTCGTCGAAATCCGTCCCCTCGCGGGGAATGAAAAAAGTAGAACTGATTGTCTGCTGCATACCTTAAATTTATAAGGTATATTTGATTTTGTAAAGGCATAAATTAGTTTCCGCGAAAACATACCGCATTACGTTTCATATTAATTACCATTCTACTTCACAGAATATTAATTCATTTTGCATTGAAAGAAAATGTTTAGTTTCTATTTTGTAGTTTTCCCGTAAAATTTAATGACTGATAAAAATATACTTCTCAAAGCTTACGCTTCGATGTGTACTTCCAATAGAATGGCGGAGATATACGATGAGAATAAGCAGATTTGCAAATACGTGCATTCCACTTCCAGAGGTCACGAAGCCATTCAGCTTGCCGTCGGCATGCAGCTGAAGGAATGTGATTTCGTCAGCCCGTATTATCGTGATGAGTCAATTCTTCTCGGAATGGGTCTAACACCTTACGAGCTGATGCTGCAGCTCCTGACTAAAAAAGATGATCCGTTTTCAGGAGGACGCACTTATTACGGACATCCTTCTCTTAAGAGGGACGGCTTTCCTAAGATCCCGCATCAGTCCAGCGCAACGGGAATGCAGGCGATACCGGCAACCGGCATCGCTCACGGAATTCAATATCTGGAAAATGCTGGACTCCTTAAAACCGATGACAAACCTGTAGTCATATGTTCACTCGGTGACGGATCCGTTACTGAAGGAGAAGTTTCCGAAGCACTCCAGATGGCGGTATTGAAAATGCTTCCCGTTATTTATCTGATTCAGGATAATGAATGGGGAATATCGGCATACAAAGATGAAATGCGGGCTATGGATGCATACGAATTTGCAGCAGGATTTAAGGGCTTAAAGCGAATACGTATAGACGGTACTGACTTTAATGAATGCTATATTAAGTTTGGCGACATGCTGAATTATGTAAGGACAAAAAGAAAACCTGTGCTGATTCACGCTAAAGTTTCTCTGCTCGGTCATCATACATCAGGAGTACGGAGAGAATGGTACAGACATGATCTTGATGAACATGCAAAGAGCGATCCGGTTATAAAACTTCGTTCACTTTTAAAAAAGCAGAATGCAACTGAAGATGAACTTACCGAGATTGAAAATAACTCGGTAATAATTGCTGAAGAAAGTTTTTCAAAAGCTATAGCGGCTGAAGAGCCGGATACAGCATCCCTTATTCTGCATGAGTTTTCTCCGACACCTGTAACAGAAGAGTCCGGAGTGCGCGCGCCGGAAGGAAGAGAACCTCTTATGATGGTTGACTCTGCTCTGCACGCTGTCAGAGAAATTCTTGAAAAACATCCGGAAGCAATTCTTTACGGTCAGGATGTGGGTAAAAGACTCGGCGGCGTATTCAGAGAAGCAGCAACTCTTGCGCAGAGATTCGGAGACGACAGAGTTTTCAATACTCCCATACAGGAAGCATACATTGTCGGTTCGACTGCGGGAATGAGCGCAGCCGGCGTCAGACCAATTGTGGAAATTCAGTTTGCGGATTATGCCTGGGCGGGAGTTAATCAGCTGATAGTCGAGCTTTCAAAATCATGTTACCTGACAATGGGAAAGTATCCCGTTTCTTCAGTGATTAGGATCCCATGCGGAGCATATGGCGCCGGCGGTCCTTACCATTCCGATTGTATAGAATCCAGTTTACTTCCTGTCAGAGGAATTAAAATTGCTTTCCCCAGTAATGCAGCAGATATGAAAGGTCTGATGAAATCTGCATTTTATGATCCGAACCCTGTTATAATTTTTGAACACAAAGGACTTTACTGGAGCAAAGTACCCGGCACAGATGCAGCAAAATGTCCTGAACCTTCGGATGATTATATTATTCCTTTTGGAAAGGGCAGAATTTTTCAGTATGCTGAAAAAGAAAAAATTGACTCAGGAGAATCATTAACTATAATAACTTACGGAATGGGAGTTCACTGGGCATTAAATGCTTCCAAAAATTTTCCGGGTTCTGTAGAAATAGTAGACCTAAGAACATTGAATCCAGTTGATGAGAAAATGATGTTTGAATCAGTCAAGAAACACGGGAAGTGTATTGTTCTGACAGAGGAAAAGGTATTAAATTCTTTTGCTGAAAGTCTTGCCGGAAGGATTTCAAAAAATTGCTTTCAGTATCTTGATGCACCTGTGGAAGTTATTGGTTCCGTAAATATGCCCGCTGTACCTTTAAATTCCGGACTTGAGGCAGTTATGCTTCCGGGTGTAAAAAAAGTTTCTGATGCAATTGAAAATATTTTAGGTTACTGATCCGGTGTTTCAGGCGGATTATTAGGATCTGTTTCGGTTTCTTTCAGCATTTGCTCAATTTCCTCCGGGGAAAGCTGTTTCTTTTCTTCATCACCGGCATCATCCGTTTTCATTTCCCGGTTTTCGGGATTCTCATTTCCTTCTTCAGATATTTTTTCTTTATCCACACCGGATTCGTTGATCTCAGATGTTTCGGTTTTTAATGTATCCGAAACATTATTTAAGGAATCCGCCTTTTCATTTTCTTCAAGTACAGCATAATAGTCCAGAAGTTCCGAAACCTTAAGGGAATACACTGACTCAGGATATGAATCTCTTAACTTCTTATAATAAAACAGCGAACTGTCTTTAACGGACAGTCCGTTTTCATATACAAATCCGATTCCGTATAATGTCTTTGCTTTGACTGAATCTAAGTTTGTTTCTGCATCTATCTTTCTTAAAATGCTTAAAGCTTCCTCGAAATTTTTTTCATTATATAATTCTATTGCTTTATTAAACTTTGCATCAGTCGAGTCAATTGCAACATCATCCTTTGTTACTTCCAGCCCGAGTATTTTTTTTGCTTCAAAAGCATAAACAGAAGCAGGAAATTCAGAGATCAGTTTTCCGAAAGTTTCATCTGCATTTACTTTGTCATTAGCATTAACATAAAAGTTTCCAAGAGTATACAATACTTTGGATCTTTTTTCTGGCTCATCGAATTTCTGTAAAAGCAATTTCAGATAAAATTCAGCTGAGTCGCTTTTGTTTAGTTTGTAATTGAATATCTCGGCAAGCTCATAATACCCGTTGAAAATTTTATCTTCTTTTGTTTTTAATTCAGCTTCTTCCTGTACTTTCTTCAGTGAATCTAAATTAACTGTATTGGTAGTATCCTGATTTTCAGATTCTTCCTTTTTTTCAATATTCTCATTCCCCATATTACCCGGGTTTGTCATGTTTCCCGGATTAGTTACATTACCGGGATTGGTAGTGTTATTTATATCATCTCCGGATTTACCGGGATCCTGATTTTCAAGCGAGTCATTTATATCCATTAAAAATTTTTCTCTGAACCCGCCGGGTTTTCCTTTTCCGTCTCCTCTCTGTCTTCCGTCATCTTCACCTGAATTTTCATTTCCTCTGTTACTACCGTCTTTATTAGTTTCATTAAACTGTTCAATTCCCATTTCCTCATTATAATAGATTCTGTACTTTTCCACTTCAAAATTTTCCTGAGGAATCTCTATAGGTTTCGAATCCGTTACTTCGCTTTGCAGTGAAAAATATCTGTTGAGATCCGTGACCTTAGCTGTTACAATTTTATTATATTCAGACGCCGGGTTTTCCTGAGATGATTTTGTATAATTAACAAGGGCTTTAAGGTAATTATTGTTAACTTCCTCCTCATGTTTTCCCAGAAAATAATAAGCATCTGAAGATGCTACGGTATTCGGATATTTGACAATAACTTCATAATATTTATCCATAGCGTCTTTTAGTTTTTTCTGAGCATAGTAGTTATTCGCTATTTCAAGATCCACAAGCTGTGCATAAGCAACTTCATCCCTGTATTTTTTTCTCAGACTTGCGAGTTCTTCGTCCGCCAGATTATATTTTTTATTATAGGAAAGTCCTTTAGCGTAATTAATCCTGCCGTAGAAGGAAAGATCAAAATCCGAAGTATAATCCAGAACTTTTTTATACTCAGCGGCTGAAAGCTCCGGCTTGTATAATGAAAGCAGTTTTGCAAGTATAAACTGTCCTTCCGCTTTTCTTACATTATCATTTGAATATTCAATGGACTTTCTGAAATATTTCGCAGCTTCTTCCGGCTTTCCTTTTTTATATTCAAGAACTCCAAAGTCCCGCGCAGCAAGAGATCTTATCTCAGTGTCAGTATTATCATTTAACAAACTTTTATACAATGATTCCGCTTCATTCTGATTACCGAGTTTATTCTTCGTCCTTGCAAGATATAGCAACGCTTCATCAGTCAGTACGCTGCTCGAAAATTTTGACAGAAACTCATTGAATTTTCTCTCGGCATTGATGTAATCATTTAAAAGATAATAGGACTTGCCAATCAGCAAAACCGCATCATCAATGAATTTACTGTTTCTGTGGAATTGAATTATCTTCGAACTTCTTTCTATCGATTTATTTAATTTATCTTTTACACTTTGAGTAACCGGCGGATCCACAAGCAATGAATCTATACTTCTGTTAAACACTGCAATAAATGAAGTTCTGAATTCATCAAACGCTTCATTATAATCTTCCTGTGATTTAAAAAATGTATTGAAATATGCCGTAAAATTCTCGATTCGGTTTCCCATAAATAAATAAGATGTAAAATCCTGATATTCGAAATCTAATGACACATCATAATCCGGTTCCGGCTCAGTTATCAGTGAATCTTTTGAACTGCTTTTTGAAAGAGTGCTGTGAGTAATGAAATTACAACTGCCTGACAAAAATACAGCAGCAGATATTAATATTATTAAAGAAATAAACTTACAGGTATTCAAGGTGTGAATGTTTTTCCTAAAAATATTTCTATTATGAAGTTTAATCAAGACAATTAAAAAAATGTTATATACAGAATAAGGACAGATTTATTTCAGATGATACTGTTAATACTTTAAAAATTACCGTTTATAAATTTGAACTGTGCGTTAAAATAATCGGGACATCAGCAATAACAGTTTACAGTTTATTCAAAGTTCATTTCTACTAATTTTTTATAATAAAAAAAAGCCGGAATATTTTAAATTCCGGCTTTATCTAACTTTAACAATAAAAACATTACTTAGTATAAACCTTTTAGTCTTTTTCTGATTTTTCACTTACATTTTTTTCGGTTCTTCCGTTATTGTCTTCTGCATTATTACTTTCCGTATTGCTGTTACTTCCTGAATTACTCATGCTGCCTGTAACTGTTTTTTGGTTTACACTCTTACTGTCTTCTTCATAACTTTCTATTTTATCAATGTGACTGCTATTACTTTTTCTGTCCATGTTTTTTTTTGTATTTTTATCTTTTCTTACGGGGGGATTATTTTTAGTACCGGGATTTTTTGGCGGATTATAATTCCTTTTATCCTGATCTTTTGTGTCCCTTATTTTTATTTCCGGTTTTTTATCATTTTTAACCTCACCGCTTTTGACTGATGGAGGATTGTTTTTTTCATTATCAGCTGATCTGACATTATTATTTTCTGTTACTTTTGTGCTTCTTTCATTCTTAACTGTCACCGGACTTTTTATTTCTATATTCTTCGGAGTGATTTTTTCATTTGATTCAGTTGAAACAGATTTTACATTAGGTCCAGAATATTTAAATGTCTTTGTATTTGCATCAGAATATTGCGAAGTTTTAACCTTAACTGAATTCTGTAAAATATTAATATTATCTGACGGATCTTCTACTGTTTTCTCATCGATTCTTTTTGTAAAATCTGACTTTTGAACAATCACCCAGTTTTGAGTTTTGTATGTATAAAGTCTGTTTCTGTGCCATCTTTTTCCGTGACCTCTCCAGTAAACTCTCGGGCATGTCGGATACCATCCGTAATAAGATCCGCAGTCGCGCCATGTAACCCAGTTCGGAGCCCATACATTTCCCGGCATCCAAATCCATCCGTAAAAACTGCTGAAATACCACCTTCCGTAATGATAAGGACCCCAGCCCCATGAATAATTAGAAAGCCATATCCATCCGTAATATGAAAAAATCCATCTTCCGTTATAATATGGATTCCATCCTGCTGATGTGCTGCCATGCGGACGCCAGACAAATATATAAGCTCCGTCTTCTGTATAATAATAATGGAGATTTTCTCCCGTCTCTTCAGTCAGATCCCGAATAAAGTCTGACTTTTTAACTTTAATCCAGTCACCGTCTTCAGAGAGTTCTTCAAATTGTTTTTTATAGACTTCATTGGAATCCAGAAGGTTTTCCGAGGTTTCAATGGTGTCAATAAATACAGGACTTTTATCCTCACTGCTTCCGGGATATTCCTGTGCAACTGCTGTATAACAGGTAACTAACACTGCAATTACCAAAGCCAGAATTAATTTTAAAGGATTTTTCTTAGTCATAATTTTTTCATTAAAAGTTTAAAAAATTTCAGGGAATATACCGCTTAACTTTAAAATGCTTCCCTATCATTATGTAAATTGTTTCCTGATATTTTGACTCAGTATTTTTATAAATAGCTGTAATGTAATTCATATAAAAGACAATGTCTTTTTGGCTAAGGTTTAACAGAAAGTAGCATTTTTAATACAAGCTTTCATTCCTGTTCCGGATCACTGAAAATATATTTTTTTAAAATTATCCGTTATATGTGCGTACTGAATTGTCAAATATTTAATAAAAAATCATACAGGTAAAAAATTTATTGATCATTTTATTGTAAAAAAGATTGAAATAATTTCAGACTATTAAAACTAAAAGGACTATTGTATTTTACAACTGCAATTATACCACTACTTTTAACATGGCTCAGGGATTTAACATCACCGAAAGAAAAAAGCTCGCGCAGTTTATACTGCTTATGTTTTTCACCGGACTAATGCTTTATGTCTGCTGGCTTATGCTGGCTCCTTTCGTTTCCGTTTTATTATGGTCGGCTATACTCGTAATTATTTTTCATCCTGTTTACGAAAAACTGATGAAAAAAACCGGCAGGCATGTAATAAGCGCGATGCTGACAATTGCCGTTTCTCTGCTGACTTTTATAATACCTTTGTTTTTTGTTTCGGCAGCAGTTGTAAATGAACTTGCGGGATTCGCGGGTATAACCATGGATGAAATACAGCAGACTATTAATGATCCGAGACACAGCTGGCTGGGTAATTTTTATACTTATATCAGCGGATTTGTAAATCTTGATAATATTATAAAACCTGAAGACATCAAAGCGCTTGTATCAAAGGTAAGCGAAGTAATGTTATCCGCTTCTTTGAATTTGGTTGAAGGTGTTCTGGGAATGCTGGTCGGAATTCTCCTTGCAATTTTCAGCATGTATTATTTATTCCGCGACGGGAAAAAAATTGTAAGTGATCTTCCGGGAATACTTCCAATGGAAAATGATCAGGCTAATGAGCTGATCCGCAAAACTTCTGAAATTATAAATGCAACTCTCAGAGGATCTTTGTTAGTAGCCGTAATACAGGGAATATTAGCGGGTTTAATTTTCTGGATTCTTGGAGTTCCGTCATTTATTCTACTCGGTACACTGGCAATGCTCTTTTCTCTTATTCCAACCGGCGGTACTGCCTTTGTAACTGTTCCCGTAATTATTGTTCTGTTCGCTTCAGGAGAAGTTTCCAAAGCAATTGTTTTATCCGTCTATGCTGCAGTTATAATAGGAATGGTTGATAATTTTCTTTTGCCAAAACTTATTAACAACCGCACAAAGATGAATGAACTTTTCGTATTCTTCAGTGTTATCGGCGGGTTGCAGCTTTTCGGTATTCTGGGAATATTTATGGGTCCGGTGATACTTGCAATTGCCTTCGGTATGCTTACTCTTTTTAAAGGTGAAAAAATTGATAAAGACAGCATTTCAATTAAATAATTTTTTCTTCAGCAGTATTGAGTGAGAATCAGAAACCAGATAGAAAAAACAAAACAGCTTATAATTAATCCCGCAATCGCTGACAGAATTATCCAAACAGGTTTTTGCCTTTTAATGTAAAGATACGGGACAATTACAGATGTTAAAATCATCGGCAGCGGCACTCCGAAAAAAACAATATAGTAAAGCCAATCCGGAGGAATCTGCTGACAACCGAACACTAATATCGAAACCATAAATATTACAAGAGATGTAATTCCGGCTGTTAATAAAAGCATTACAATTCCCGTTATTATTCCAGTCAATAATCGGCTTCTGTCAATTGCTGAATTATTATTCATTTCCCGGATTTGATTTTGAAATTGAAGATTGAAAATACAAATTAGTTATTAAATATTAATTCAGAAGTGTAATTTAATCTCTTCAATGGCCGGACAAATTCAACCCCACCCAATCCAATTCTATTCGAATTATAAAATTACTAAAATTTATTCTAATATTTTTCACATAAAAAACCCTGCGAAAGATTTCCCGCAGGGCTTTTATTGTTATATCCGTTTAATGATTATTTTAAAAATACCATTCGTTTAGTCTGAACAAATCCTTCGGTTTCAAGCTTATAAAAATAAACTCCGCTTGAAAGATTTTCACTTCTGAATTCAGTTTCATAACTTCCGCTGTTCATTTTTTCATTCACAAGAATCTTTACTTCATTACCAAGTGAATTATAAACTGTTAATTTCACATCAGTAAGTTTACCGTTTGAATTATTAGGAACATCAAACCTGATCTTTGTAGATGGATTAAACGGATTCGGATAATTCTGATGCAGCGTAAATTTTTCAGGAATTACGGCTGAATAATTATTCACATTAAGAACTGACTGAAAATTATTATTATATATACCATGCACCTGATGAGCTAGCTGTCTCAAACGTGTTATACTGTTAAGATTACTTGTTCCTCTTGCAATTACCTGCGCGCAGATCACAGACTGCGTATCGCCCGGTGCCATATTTATAGGTCCCATAGTCATCAAAAAACGTCTGTCGCTGCCAGATGACATTATCCATCCTGTCTGAATTTCAGGCGCTCCGCTGTACGGGAATTTAGTTACTTCATTAGTTAACGGATTAATCCACGGCGCACCGCTTCTTTTTAATCCCTGAAGGTTATTATAAGTCTCCTTATAATTTAAAGGATCTCCTGTAGTCGGATCTCCGTTTATGTAAGTATTGAAAGATGAAAGTTTTAATTCTTTCATGTTCGGTTTTACAATCAGGTTTTGTGATCCCGGCGGGCTGTAATATTTCACCGTATCACCTATGCTTGGAACAACAGGTCCTCTTAACATTGTAAATCCTACTGCCGGCGGAGCGGCTCCGTATTCAGTGTCATTGTCTGTAAAATTGTATGTATAACCAAGATAGTATTCAGCCAGTGTGTCTATTCCTACAGCATCATCAGTAGCAGTGCCAAGATCATCATCAGTCCAGATTGAAATGTAAAAATTGTTCCATACCTGATTGCTTCTGTTAATGATCCTGTATTCCGTAAATGCGGCATCTCTGAGATTTAAATTTTTGTAAGCCCAGTTAGTCTGAAGTATCTGAGCTTTTAAAGGAGCTGTGCTGCCTGCATTATTTATATGCGCCTGTGGATACCCGTCAGTGTAACAATAGAACATTGTCTGCGATCCCATCCGGTTGGGATTGCCAAGGCTGTCAAGATAAGCTCCCTGCTGAGAAGCGATATTTCTCCATGCACCGAAATCACTGCTGTCTTCGTCAGTGAAATTATAAATCCTGTAATTCGGATCATTACTTCCCTGCGGATTTCCGTTGCCGTCAATATAACCCGGCAGAAATTCGTAATCATATTCTGCAAGAGCAATTAGTGTATCTACTCCGACTACTCCGCCGAGCCACAGACCTGAAGCAAATCTTGCAAACTTTGACTGACCTTTCGGCCATTCAAATCCTGAATTTCCTGTTACCGGATCTCTGTTAATAGAGCCGTTTGTTCTGAACCAGGTTCTGATGTTATTAGCTTCAAGCTGTTTCGAATCAACAGCAAATGAATAAGCCGGATTTGAATCTGCTGTAACTATTTTGTTAGGCTGATCCTTCAAAGAAGAAAATGAAAGAATTGAAAAACAAAGAAAGATCAATAAAACGAGAGAATGGGTTTTTTTCATAACTTATTCCTTTTCTTTTAATTAAAAAATTACAGTGCATTTTAAGAAAAGTCTTTGATGATAAATATGCAAAAATATGGTGTGTGTAGCACAAAATTGTATTCCGTGAAGTTACTTGCTTTTTTATGTGTATCACGGTATTGTATTCCGTGATGTTACTTATTTTTTGATATGTATCACGGAATTGTATTCCGTGATGTTACTTATTTTTTGATATGTATCACGGAATTGTATTCCG
>ERZ761609.558-NODE-558-length-41993-cov-38.223139_pt1 | contig 41993 bp, 54 predicted proteins | sample MGYA00511163_ERZ761609 | MGnify/ENA primary metagenome ERZ761609 (study PRJEB28899, sample SAMN02445070) | bioreactor sludge metagenome | biome: EBPR sludge | place: Australia: Brisbane, Thorneside Wastewater Treatment Plant | collected 2011-12-16 ...
GGCATCCACCGAACCAGACGTGAAGGTGCCGGGGACCTATAGGCCCCCGGCACCTTTTGACTCAGGAGAAATAAACCGTGTCGAATCATTGGGTACAGTGCTAACACGGTGATCGGGTCACCATGAAGACCAAATCAATTCTCCGGGAGAAATCTCCCGGAGAATACACTTTGTGTTAGGGGGCAAACGGGGCATCCACCGAACCAGACGTGAAGGTGCCGGGGACCTATAGGCCCCCGGCACCTAGTGACTTGGCACCTTGAGACTACTTTGAATCTTCCCGTGCTATCGTTCAGGATACTATTGCGGTAACCCCGTTAGCACGATCCGTACTTCGCGGAACGAGGCAGAAGCGTGTTGATAGGACACTTAACCTATGCGCACCAGGATCGCACGACGAGTTGGCTAATGAATTGATATGTTACGAGGATGTAAATTCAACATCGTATCTCGTGAGGAACTATGCGGATTTTTGTAGGGGTGACAGATATTGCTTGGTTTCGACACCTTGCAGGTCAAGAACCACCGGTCTCCGAAGTGAACTTTTGGCGACCAGGAGGAGGAGCCTTTGCCGCTCTACAACCTGGCTGCCCATTCTTGTTTAAACTCAAAGCTCCGATTAATAAAATCGCCGGGGTGGGATTCTTTCATTCTTTCACGAGGCTACCTCTACGAGTGGCATGGGAAACCTTTTCCATTCGTAATGGAAGGGGTTCGTATGATCAGTTGTTACATGTGATTCAATCCTATCGACATGGTAGTGTATCTGCAACGACGGAAATCGGTTGTATTCTTCTTGAGAGTCCTGTTTTCTTCGATGAATACGATTGGTTTGATGTACCAGCAGACTTTCAGCAAAATGTTGTCGTGGGAAAGTCATACGATTCTAGTACACCCCAAGGAAACAAGCTTTGGCAGCATGTCTCAGGGCTTCTCGAAGCAGATCGTGGGAAAGCGTTTACGTCGCCATCACAAGTTGTCCCCTCCGTATTTGGAAAGGAGTACCTCAGAAAGTCACGTCCCGGTCAAGCAGGATTTAAGGTGGGACTCCTAGATGCATATGGACGACGTTGTGCTATCACTGGCGAGAACATCGTTCCTGTCCTTGAAGCGGCACACATTCAGCCTGTTCATGAGAATGGTACGAATGAACTTTCAAACGGACTGCTCTTACGAAGTGATATGCACAAATTGTTTGATGATGGTCTTATCGGTATTACACCGGACCGAACGATACGTGTAAGTAACCAGATTAGAGATCTTTACGTTAATGGTAAAGTATACTATTCTTGGGATGGTAAACCGCTGACAGTTCTCCCCAAAGACGAACTTCTTTTGCCCGATTCCGACCGTCTCGATTGGCATCTATCACACGTGTTCATTCCGTAGTGGGCAGTTCAAAGTGTCCACAACTTCATCCACAAGCCGAACTCCATCACCTCCCTCTACACCTATATTCGTCCTCTCACCAACCTTCATGATATGGATCACGCCGACGTTCACCTTGTCCATCGTACGTCGAATCTGTACCGACTCGCCTATTTGATGGCCTTGTTCACTGTTACCTACAACATCTTCGAAGGTGTTGTATCAACGGTTGTTGGAGTGCAGGATGAAACGTTGGCTCTCTTCGGATTTGGCCTGGATAGTTTTATCGAGTCGATTTCCGGCGTTGGAATCCTGGTAATGATCCGTCGTCTTGAATCTGCTCCGTCGGGGGCCGATTCACAACGGACAGAGTTCGAAAAGTCTGCCTTACGGATAACGGGATGGTCATTCTATGGACTGAGTGCCATGCTAGCCACGTCAACCGTCGTGAATGTTGTTACCGGCAGGGTTCCCGAGTCAACCTTCTGGGCCGTCGTGATCGCTGCCGTCTCCATCGCCGTTATGACGGCACTTGTCCTGGCAAAACGTCACGTCGGACGTGCACTTGGAAGTAAACCCATTCTTGCCGACGCAAACTGCACCCTTGTATGCGTCTACATGAGCTTGGTTGTCCTCGTTTCAGCGGGCATTTATGAACTGACACATTTTGCCTATGCCGATGTCCTGGGGGCACTTGGAATTCTCTGGTTTAGCATACGTGAAGGCCGAGAATGCTTCGAAAAGGCCAAGGGACACGAATGTGAATGCGAGTCCTCCTGCTCCTAAGGCCACCAATCCGTCGACTTCCCTACCACCGAAGCCCCTTTCGCCCCCTACCCCTTGCCAATTCCGGTAACCTCCCTATCTTTGTGGCTCGCTGATACCAACGCAGCGCGTTTGCACCGTTCGTCTAGAGGTTAGGACACCGCTCTTTCACAGCGGTAACACGGGTTCGAGTCCCGTACGGTGTACCATCCAGAGCCTCGTCATTTGACGGGGCTTTGCTGTTTTTACCCGCAATCACCATTTCATGCGGGTTCGGGGTCTTCGCCTCGCGGAATCGTCTTCGGTTTTTGACAGAGATGGCGTCTTACAGTGGTCGGGTTTGGCACCCCGTTTGGCACACCTACCATTGGAGACATATGCCCAAGGTCAAGAATGCCCGATTCACGGTCGGTTCGGGCGACGATACCATCCACATCACCTTCCCGTTCAAGGTCAAGCAGGGATCAGCGAACGGTACGTTCAAGTGCTACGCCACGTGCCGTAGGTGGGCGACGAAGAAGAATCCGGAAGGACGTATCCGGCACACCACAGGCGTCATCATGACTGTGGAGTATTGGGACAAGGTCAAGAACGACATCCGAAGTACCTACAGAAATCGGGAGGCCATACGGTCACGATTGCATGCGATCGTGGACCGCATCAGGAATGCCTACATGGCAGCCGAATCCAACCGCGTGGGAAGAAGTGTTTACGCTCTACTCGGTGAAGATGATGTCAAGTCTCTCATCGACGGGAAAACGAATACCCTGTGTCATGGTAGCCTTCCTCTCTTCGTTCGACACAAGGACAAGGAGGGAGAATACGAGTTCGGTGGCTTGTTCGGTGAATTCATGCGGAAGTACGTTTCCAATGATGGCCGTAGGCTCGTAGAGATGGAAAGCCATTACAAGAACTTCCGAACCTTGGCGCACAACCTTGAACTGTTCTTGGACAAATACTATCCCTTCGGATTCACCATCGACAGGTTCGAGGAAGGGCTTCCGGAATTCTCAAAGGCATGGTTCAGGTACTTCATTCACGATGAAGTTGATGCGGGAGAGTCTATCGAAAACGTCACGAAAAGACTTCGTCAAATACTCAAGTGGGCCTGGGAACAGAAGTACATACTTCCTGTGAATACCAAGCTTCTCAGCTACAGATTCAAGCGGTATCCTAAAACGTCAATCCCAGAAGAGGTTCTCAGCAAATTCTATCACCATCAGTTCTTACCAACGGAAGGAAGGCTTGAGCGTGTTCGAGATGCCTTCATGCTCATGTGTTTGACCGCCCTTCGATTCGAGAACTTCTGGCACATCGACGAAGCCACCATCACAGACGATGCCATTCACATCGAAACGATAAAGGATCGCGGAAGCGTCATCATTCCACTGTTCCCCGCCACACGAGAACTTCTTGCCAAATATCCCGCAGGTCTGAGAAGCATCGAAATCGCGAATCAAAATTTCAATCCTTATCTGAGGGAGGCTGCTGAAGCCGCTGGCTTGACATCGGATGTAATCGTGCGTCAATTCCGCGGGGACAGAATGGTTCAGCGTACACTTCGTCTTTGTGATGTCATGACATCACACACAGGCCGTCGGACGTTCGTGAGTATATGCCGCGCTCGAGGAATTCCGGATGAGATCATCATCAAGGTAACCGGCCACAGGAGTCTCGCACAACTTCGGACGTACACCTCTATCCCTGACGTCGAAGTGCTCTACGCCTTCGGGAAGGCTCGTGAGGAATCCCACTCCTTCAATGACCCGATACTCACATTATCTGGTATGTGGCAGAAGGCTGCGTAGGACGTCTTACCTCCATGTGGAGTCCTAGACATCCTGTTACCCGTCTCCCCGGATGGCGGCCCTACCGAGAGCTTCTCATACTCTCGGCCGTCCGGGAGTTCTGCGGGTTCCATAATCCGGATCACTACCCGGATTGGAAGACTTTCCTGCGTACCCTCAGAGGCTATGTGGAGGATGTTGTGGAGTGTCAGACGGGTACAGGCCGAGGGTTCTGCTCAAGAGTGTCGTTTCTACACTTCGTTCATTAAGAGTTCAGTGCGGAACTCTTGATTCCTAGAACTCTCTGACGTTCATCATAGAGTATCTAAAGCTCTACGGAAGCGCATTGAGACGTTTGAATCGTGCCACTCCGATTGCACTCATTCGGTGGTCTTTTCCAACTTCAACAATCCTAATACCAGTACGATGGGCATACCCCTGAATTGCCTCGACCAGCGTCACCTGTAGGAAGTTGTGTAGCGATAGCATCTGGCCGTTTATGAAGGTTCCTACCGGGACCGTTACGACTCGCTGACCACCCTCGTTAGTCTGTTCCACATGTTCAGGTCCAGCGGCATCATGAAAGGCAAACGATGGTGAATCAAACTCGAACACAACAACCTTCGCCTTGTAGTGAACCACTTTGTTCCTGTCATCCCGCAGTTTGAGCATCCAATCTGAAGCATCATTCAAAGCGTGTTTGAATTCAGGGTACTGTTCTCCACCTTCCCTGAAGGACTTGAGCAAGTCATTCATTGACATTTCGTGATTCTCTGGTAATCTTCCGCCTTTGTTCCTGATTCCAGCAATCTTGCGGGCATTTGCTGGTAGTATTTGACGGACGATGTAGGCGATGTCATTAAGGACAATCTGAAATCTGATGATGAAGCTCTCGATGTCCGCTTCAAGAAAAGGACGCTCAGACCTTTCCAACTCCAGAACAGACATAACTCGCTCGTAACATCCGAACAATCGCACCATCGACCAGAAGAATGTGTGGGTCTGGAAGTAGCGGAAATTATCATGCTCGCCAAAGCCAATTCCATGCAGGACACCGGATAGTGGTGCGGAAATGAAAGACTTAACATCCATCTCACTTTGTAGCATCTTACTATCCACAGTATTGAGATGCTGAATACCATTGGCAAAGACATCTTGAATATGATTTTCTTGCTTCTTCATTAGCAGCAGATGCTCAGCATTGTTTTCGAATCAAGATTGCTTCTTCAACCCAAGCCGCAAGATTTTTACTGATAAAATTGTAAACATCCTTGCTATCTGAAGGCGAAGGATTGTAGCATTTTACGTATGTACTTAGAGGTTTCTTAACTCCATTCACATCTAGTGTAAACTGTGCGAATGGATTAACTCCAATTCTGGATTGGTTTCCATTTTTATCCTTCAGCTTGTGCACATGAATTCCGACTACTCCTTTCCCGAGATTCCATCCATTTTGAATCTCGTAGTTAATCCACTTTCGTCCCGCAGTTGCCGATCCAACAAGCACTATTACACATGTTCTACCATCAAGCTGGCCATCAATCCACCGCTTTATACTCGCATCACCTCCACGCTTCACAGCCTCCCAACTGTTGTCGGATACTGGGACATTACCCTCGACTACTCCCATGTTTCGCACCTGTGAAGCTCTCCAATTATCCGGTTCGAAATGGAAACTGTAAAATGCCTTTCTTGCCATATGATCACCTATTGTTCACTTTGTGAATGATTGCAACAATGGCTGCTACGTATGCAGCGACCGAAAGTGTTGCGTTGTTCAAGTTCTCAAGTTCTTGTGTAACGTCAACCCTCTGAAAGTACTGCTCTCGATTAGCATATACTTCATCCCACAGTTCTGCTGCAACATGCCCAGAGGCTCCGATCGGGATGAGGGTTTTCCCATGCTGCTTAGCGATTTCAAATTCGCGTTGAACGCCATTGGCTTGAGCTACATTTCCTGTGCTATCAAGTTTGTTACCTGCGATAAATACAACATGACCAGCTTGCCCAATCATATCCTGTCTGTACTTCTCCCACATCTCTTCGCGGCTCACACCAATTGGATAGCTCTGAGGAAATGGCCTTATAAGTATTCGGTCATCAATAGCTGTCGCTTCTCCAGAATATATAGCTTCCATGGCTCCAACCAACACTCGTTCACCAATCCCTAGTCCAAATCCACTGATGATATTCAAGTTATTTTGAATGAGCTCTCGCCCTAAGGCTCGTGATAGGTCTTGGATAATTTCTTCACCCAATGGCGAGTAATCATATGCACTTCCTGAAATGAACACCTCACGCTGATGACTTATTCGGTTCAATTCAAGAAGTAGTTCTTGGATTTCACCGTAGTCATCGACTAATACTGTCAGAATGCCATATCGTTTGAGGTCTTGCATCCGCAATTCTAGCCTTCTGACTTCATACTCATGATTGGCTTTACCTTCACCCGATTGCTCTGTCGGTTCATCCGGCTTCTTCATGACACAGAAGTGTGTTCTTCTATTAGCTCCAAGCAGAATGCGTATACGTCGTAGGATAAAATCTATGTTCGGATCAGTAAAGCTGAATCCTAGGAATAGAAAGGTGTCGGATACAAGGTCTCCTTGCAGCTTCTCAGAAAACAGGCCCCGTTTCAAATCATACTCTTCGTAGTCATCACGTGTCAGTACTGCTTCATGCGGCATACTAACATCTCCGTGCATCTTGTAGACGGTTACGTCTGCGCCCCGAACGCGTTTGCTTAAGTGTTCTTTGGTGTGTTTTACGTCTGGACGTCTACCTATGCCTTCAAATGCCTTCTCTAATAGCGTGTCATAATTCGTTGTCCAAACGGTTGAAACAGGTAGACTGGCAATGAGCTCGTGATTTCGTGTTAATTGTGATTTCCGTGAGAATTCGTCTATCAGTGTCTGGTCAATTTTATGCCTGCTTTCATTTGTGTTCTTATGAAACTGCGCCACTGATAGTAGGTCCATTTCCTTGTCTACGTCAAGCCCTAGGTCGCTGGCCAATTCTCTGAGAAGATTACGCCAGTCAACAAACCCTGCTGGAATGGAGAGTCCTGCACCTACAAATAGCATGGCCTTTCGTTCAACAAGCTCACGTCCGTATTCACGTAAGAATCTCTCTTTCAATACCGCTTGAGTCATAACTGCAAATTGGAAATTCTATAGATTTTCCATCTCCATTAATAGCCTATCAACTGATACTTGTAGTGCTTTCGCCAGCTTCTCCACAATGGCCACAGTCGGATTCCTCTTCCCTGCCTCTAACCTTGAAATGTATTCAGAAGCAACGCCGGACTTTGCGGCAAGCTGCTCCTGTGTAAGTCCTTGCTCCTGTCGGTATTTACGGAGGTTATTAGCGAGTAATTCATGAACATTTGGCATTGCGGCAATGGTCGCTATCTTTGCCACACAGCCATTTGTCTGATCGGACAAGTTTCATGAATTTGAAGACTGTTATGAAGAATTTCTCCGCAGTAGCTTACTTCCTCGTGTTATTAGTACTTACGACGGCGGCCCATGCCGATTTCTCCGACACCCTCAACCTCCGTTCAGCCCTGGGAAAGGGTGCATGGCTGCATCTGAGGATAGTCACGTGGAAATTTGATACGTCAGACTTCGTGAAGGGCCGGTCCCGGCTCGACATCGAGATCGTCGTAGGAAATTCGGGCAAGGCTCCGATCGAGATCGGTCCCGGCAGCTTCGCCGTCCGTCTCGGCAAGAACGACAGGGCTTTGTTCTTCACTTCCATGCACCCCGGAGCCCCTCAGGTACAAAGAGCCAGTATCGCCCCGAAGGACTCCCTCATCACTCGTATGTCCTTCATCCTTCCGGATACAGGATCGGTCGTGGAGTTGAAGCTGACGCCCGCGGGCTCGAAGACCTCCTCGTGGTTGACCTTCCTTCCATCGGTCACCTCTTCCTGCAAGCGGTTGGCTCGCTCTGCGGAGTTGTTCCTCTTGGCTACCACTACCTTCAGGAAGTTCATGGACGAGAAGAGACGCTCATACTACGATGAGGCCAGAAGTCTGTACCTGACGTACCTCAAGACCAAGATTTCCGGCCCCTGTACCGATGCCCGCGCTTCCGACCTCGAAGACCTCTCCAAGTCCGCTCTGAAACTCGTGAATCTCGATGGCCAGGAGATTGACAACGTCCTTCGTGGTGACCGCGACATGGTTTCTTCGATGTCCTTCTTTCTCACGATGGCCAAGCGTCCGGCTCAACGGATTCTCGATCAAGATTCGAGGAAGTAAGCCATGACCATGCGCCCGGTCTATCAGGTTGTTGGCTACAACGAAGTTCGCCGCTTCCATCCCGTGTACTGTCTGTTCATTGGTTGGTGGGCAGGGCTCATGGTCGCCTGTTTCATTCTTCCGCTCTTCTTCAGAGGTGGCAGGCGACTCGTATCGAGACTCTTCGGGTACTGGTGAGAACAACCGGTACCATAGTATCCAGACCGGCCCTATACCGCATGGGAAGGATCGTTGAGCTTCTCCAGCTCGGGAAACGGGTAACCGTAGCCTCAGTTGCTGAGGACCTTCAGGTATCCGCACGGACTGTTGCGCGTGATCTGGAATATCTCACACATGTACTCGGTGCTCCGATCTCATACGACCGCGTTCTCAGATCGTTCGTCCTTGTAGAGGAACGCCTTCCTTTGGTCCTCGACATGTACGTCCGGAACCATCTACGTCAGGAGGCGAAGCGGGCCATGGACTATGCTTCCAAGCTTCCCTCGGAGTCAGAGGAGTTCGTTGGCGGATTGGCTTACGTCCACGACGTCATCGGTAGAGTACTCTCAGGTATCTCGTGAGTGCGAACGAACCTCCGGGCAACTTCAAGGCTCTCTGCGATCTGATGGATGGCACCTGTTTCCGAACCAATCCCTACAGGGGCGTTCTCTCAAAGGTCGGTGCCGATCTTGGCTACAGGGGTGGGCGTCGGAGCGTGTTTCAGGCTATCAAAGTCCACAGGACTGTGCATGTGATGCTCGCTGTGGCAGAAGCTATCAGAAAGGTAGAGGAATCCATTCCATCATACAGCCAGCCATGACCCCGAATACATCAGCAGTTCTTATCGTCTGTCCTCAGCCCATCCTCTGTTATGCACTCCGCACAACCTTAGAGGATAACGCTATTGGGTTTGTGAAGCATGTCCCGACGATGACGGACGGACTCGTAGCTCTCAAAGGACAGCACTTCAGCATGGTCCTGCTTGATGCCCACGCCTTCTACGCGGATGGAAACGGGATGGGAATGATCGCTACGATCCGCACTGAATTCCCGGCATTGACCATCATCATGTTGACGGACAACAAGGCCATGCTCCTCGGAGAAACCCTTGAAGCGATGACACATGGTGCCATCTCAAAGGATGACCATCCTCAAGCGTTCGTGGACATTTGTGCATGGATTCGGAATGGATGTCATGGGTTCTGGCTCAGTCCCATGGTTGCAGCTCTGTACCTCAAACGGCGCGTCATGGCCTACAACCATCTTCTTACTGAGCGTGAACTCCACATCCTCCAACTTCTGGATCACACGAACGGAGAGATCGCTTCCGATCTCCGGCTGACCGTTGGTACAGTGAAAAACTATGTCAGTGTCATTTACGACAAACTAGGCGTTCGATCAAGAGCGGAGGCGTTGAAGCTCAGGGGTGAGATTACGGTCTTGCACAGCCGTACCTGACCCTAGGTATCTATCCACAAGAGCTTTCACAGCCACACTCATGACCCTTGACCTTCTCGAAACATTCCCTACCCTCCTTGATACTGAACCACAGGATTCCGAGAGCCCCAATGGCATCAGCATAGATAAAGTGCGTTGATTCGTATACGAAAGCCGAGATCAGCATCACGATGCTCATGTATACACAGACGAGTGTACAGTTGGCATCCGCGATGATTGGGATACTTCCAAGAGCCTTACCGACCCTCTTCTTGGCCAACACAAGAACTGTCATCACGGCGATCGAGATACAGGCAATAACCACTCCCCAGAACGTGGATTCGGGTACCTTGCCCGTGACGACATTGAGAACAGTGGTTACTGCGAGCATCGCACTCAACCCGTAGAATGACCAGCCGGTAATCCTCAAGGCCGTTTTCTCGAATTCCGTTCGTTCGGTACTTGTCGAAGTTCCTGCTGTCCGTTCCAACCTTCGGATCATGACAAGGACGCCAACACCAGAGATGGTCTCGATGAAGCTATCCAGGCCGAAGCCGAAGAGGGCTAACGTTTCATCCTGAAACCCGAGGACGGTTGAAATCAATCCTTCGATGAGGTTGTAGGCGATCGTGAAGAGTGCCAGCAGCCGTGCCATCCGATAGAGTTGCACTCTTCTTCCTGCAATCGTTGCGGCAGATAATTGCGAAGCTGTAGTTTTTTGTACTGTAATCATTATGTTCTTTCAAAGCAGCCGAACAGGAAATTCTGTGTGGTGTCAAAGGGAGTATGGTGATCCTCCTCCCTGTACCAGCGGCAGTTGAATCCCTGATTGAACACCCGCACCATGGATGCTTCAGCGTATTGTTGAATATCAAGACCGCTGCATCGCTTTGGACCCTTGTCCGAGAACGTTCCTACCATTAGGTGCCCACCTTCTAAGATCACACGTTCGGCAAGCGAAACATAACGTTCAACTTCAGTGGAGTCTACCAGGAAGTGGAATGCCGCACGGTCATGCCAGAATGCGAATTGTACTTCGGGATTAAAGTCCAGGACATCACTGATGATCCAATGCACGTCCAGTGCCCGAGTTCCCAATCGCTGTTGAGCATTGGAAATGGCCTGCGCTGAAATGTCCAATACCCAGAGGTTGGTATATCCTGCATCGAGCAGAGCATCAACGAAGTAGCTGTCACCACCACCGACATCAAGGATGGCTGCATCCTTTGGAAGATTCAACGACTGCACAATCTCCATTGACGTCATAGGGTACGATTGGTACCAGCTTCGTTCCTTTTCTGCTTTGGTTGAATAGACCCGATTCCAGTGGGCTCGGCGATCCTCAGCTATCATGGCGTGCTTTCATTTTTCCAAATTGTAGTGCGTACCTCACTCTTCACGGTACTGGCAGCATTCCGGCAGCTTGTCATATGCTTCCTGAGAACCCTTGAGGGTATCTACATCGTAGCCGACACTGAGGATCGCCGTAGTGATTGCATCGGTATTGGTTTTTGCATCGTCGTAGACAGCCTTAAGAACTTTCTTCTTCTTATCCCACGAAGCTTCCTTCACTCCTTGCACACTTCCGGCAGCTTTCTCGATGCGTTTCTTGCACGAACCACACCGACCATTGACATTGAGCGTTACGGTTTGTTCGACAGCTATGGCTGTCATCGGCAGCATGAGCAATAGGCCGATGAATAAACGGATACCTGTATTCATGATGTTCCTCCATATTGTTTGGTTGAGAAATCTGTCCTCATCGTCCATTTCTACAGCCCCAGCCGGGCATTGTCTTTACAACTTCAATTCTTCGGTAACGAAAGCTTTGGCACCTTCTGGTCCAGTAATGTCCAACCAGATACTCTTCGAATTTCCGTCGATCGTCAAACGGAATTTGAAGAAGCTACAACATGACCGTTCAGACTTCACGAACTCCGTGAGTTGATCGAGCATATCGTCCTTGCCATCGAACCTGAACGTAAAGCCATCTTGCAATTCTTTCCGTTCCAGAACTGCTTTCTTCAACGATGCGAGCACTGTCTCCTTCCGCTGTTGGAGTTCGGAGCTGGTTAGCGTACATGCGAGTACGGAATCCGTATCCTTCGTTGCGGGAGTATCGGGGGTATTGGATTTCGAAACATCCATGTGTTCGTCATGTTGACCTGTACAGGCCACGAGCATCACCGCAAGGAAGAGAAGGAGGGCAGACTTCATGTCAGGAGACTCTCGGAGTAAAGAAGATGATTGCTACGCCCACAAGAACGATCACGCTTCCGACCACATCGTACACGTCTGGTCGAAGTCCATCGACCCACCATCCCCAAAGAATGGACATGATGACGAAGACACCTCCGTAGGTTGCATAAGTACGTCCGAAGCCCGCAGGCTGCCATGTGGCCACAACTCCATAGCCTGCAAGGATGATGACTCCGAGCACTCCGAGTAAAGGTGACTTCCCCTCCTTGAGCCACAGCCACACCAGGTATCCACCACCGATTTCACAGAGACCAGCCAGTACGAACAACGGTATGGACAGTGAAGTCATACCTGTTTCCTTGGAACCGTTCGTGTGGATTTCCTAACCTCGGACTTGGTCTTCTCAGCTTTCACACGCTTGACCATACCTGCTTCACAAGATGGATCACAGGTGCCATTCGCACAGCAGTTCTCCGTCAGGTAGGAGATCAAACCGTTCATCGTCATGTATTCGGCGGAGTAGTACAGATACCTTCCCGAGCGACGGACGTCCACGAGTCCGGCTATGGACAACTCCTTCAGGTGGAAGGAGAGTGACGCAGGAGGTATCCTGATCGCATCGCCGATAGTACCGACTGTCAATCCTTCCTGGCCAGCCTGTACGAGCATCCGGAAGATGGAAAGTCGGGTTTCATGTGCAAGTGCTGTAAGCGACGTGACGACTACTTTAGGGTTCATAGTTCGAAAATACTCGAATCATGGAATTTTCCTTATATCGTTTTCCATCATATCCGTATGTTCGGGTGCGATGCGTAAACTTTTTCTACGACTGGCTCTTGGAATGTCGATCCTGTGGTCGATTCTTCCTGGTATGGACCTTCACGAAATGGCGAGGGTCGGTTTCCAGTTCACGCATCTCGAACACCACATCGTCGACCATGCTGACTCTTTCGCAGGCATTCTCCAGTGCTTGACCCATACCGACTCCGATCATGAATCGGGTTCAGCACATGATCACAGTGACGATCAACGACATCACGACACTACCCCCTACCATCACTGCGGTTGCACAGCATCCGTTTGGACGGTACCGGATCAGGTTGTCTTCGTAGCTCCGATACACACAGAGAAAACCCTCTCTTTCCCCGGGCAGGCTTCCGTTCATCCGGACGTTTTCATCTCGTCCATCTTCCAGCCTCCCCGCGCGTAAATAGGCTTCTTCTTTCCGAAGCCCCTGCCGTCCTGACCTATCCATGTGCCAACGGTATTCCGTAGGCATAGCACGTTGGCATCCTCCTCATCGTATTTCCACAATATCATCTCCGTCATGTTTGACCATGTTATCCGGTTCTCTGTCCGGAACAAGGTCATCATTGGCATAGGCGTAGTAGCCCTCATTCTCTGGGGCCTGGTTTCTATTCGCCAACTGCCGATCGATGCCGTTCCCGACATTACCAACAACCAAGTACAGGTCGTTACGACCTCCCCCAGCCTCACTGCCGAAGACATCGAACGTCTGGTGACGACGCCGATCGAAGTCGCGGTAGCCTCCATTCCGGACATCGAAGAAGTCCGTTCCATTTCCCGCTTCGGGCTCTCCGTCGTCACCATCGTCTTCCATGACAACATCGACGTGTACTGGGCTCGTGCACAGGTATCCCAACGCCTGGTAGACATTCAGGGCGACCTCGCAGCCGATGCGGACAACCCTACTCTTGCACCAGTAACGACCGGCCTTGGAGAAATCTATCAGTATGTCCTGCGTATCGACCCCGCTCATAGGGACCGTTACACAGAAAGCGACCTGCGTACCATCCAGGATTGGACCATCCGCCGAAGGCTTCTCGGTACTCCAGGAGTCGCAGACGTTTCCAGCTTCGGTGGCAACCTCAAGCAACTCGAAGTGGCTGTCGACGTCGAGCGGTTGCGATCCTTCGGTCTTTCCATAAAGGATGTCGCCAATGCCGTGGAGGAGAACAACGGCAATGCTGGTAGTGCCTACATCGAGCATAGCGGACGTGTAGCATACATCCGCTCCGAAGGACGTATCGGTTCGATGAACGACGTTGCAGGAATCGCCCTTCATTCTTCACAAAGCTCTATTCCAGTACGACTACGCGACGTGGCAACCATCGGTGAAGGGAGAGCTATACGCTACGGTGCGATGACCATCGATGACGATGGCGAGAGTGTCGGAGGAATCGTTCTTATGCTTAAAGGGGCGAATTCCTCCACGGTGATCGATGATGTCAAAGCCCGTATGGCCGAGGTCCAGAAATCTCTGCCAGAGGGGATTACCATCGAACCGTTTCTCGACCGGGCTACGCTGGTCAACAAGGCCATCGGTACGGTAGCGACGAACCTCATCGAGGGGGCCCTGATCGTCATCTTCGTCCTTGTACTGATGCTGGGCAATCTCCGGGCCGGTTTCGTGGTGGCATCCGTCATTCCCTTGGCCATGCTCTTCGCCATCGGCATGATGGTGGCCACAGGTGTTTCAGGAAACCTGATGTCCCTTGGTGCCTTGGATTTCGGTCTGATCGTCGACGCTGCCGTCATCATCGTCGAGCACGTGCTTCACAGTCTCGCCCTTGCCCCTATAGGCAACCGCGATACGCTGGTGGCAGATGCTTCTATCCGTATGCGCCGGAGTGCTTCCATCGGTGAGTTCATTATCCTCATCGTCTACGTTCCGATACTTGCTCTCACCGGCATCGAAGGACGAATGTTCGTTCCGATGGCTCAGACGGTTATCTACGCCATCATTGGGGCTTTCATCCTTTCCCTCACCTGGGTGCCAATGGTCTCGGCTTTGGTTCTACGGCAAGGACACACCCAGAAACTCACGTTTGCCGATCGGTTGATTTCCACTCTTCAACGGTGGTATCGTCCTATTCGCAACGGTGCTCTCCGACACCCAAAAACGGTACTCACACTTTCAATCGCTTCCTTGGCAGCAGCCGTGTTCGCCTTCATGTCGATAGGTGGAGAATTCTTGCCTCAGCTCGATGAAGGTGATTTCGCCGTTGAGCTACGACTACCGACAGGTGCTTCGGTGGACGAAACGGCCAGAGTCTCTATGGAGGCGGCCAGCATCCTCTTGAAACGTTTCCCGGAAGTACGGCGCGTGGTCGGCAAGATCGGCACCAGTGAAATCCCCTTGGACCCAATGCCGATGTCGGCCTGCGACCTGATGGTCATCCTCAAGGACAAACGAGAGTGGACCTCGGCCTCTTCACGAGAGGAACTCGCTTCGAAGATGCAGGAAGCACTGGAAGACATTCCAGGTGTGGAGTTCGGCTTCCAGCAGCCTATCCAAATGCGGTTCAACGAGCTGATGACCGGAGCCCGTCAGGATGTAGCTGTCAAGATATTCGGGCCCGATCTCGATACTCTGGCCAAGCTCGGTGAAGAACTGGGGCACATGGCTGAACGTATCGAAGGAGCGACAGACTTGTATGTCGAGCCCGTGGAAGGGCTACCGCAGTTGGTCGCCACCATCGACCGTGATGCTTGTGCTCGGGTGGGTGTCGATGTCGCCGATGTGAATGCTGCCGTCCGCAGCTTCATAGCAGGTGAGCCCGCTGGAGTGTACTACGAGGAAGAACGGAAGTTCGACATCGTCATCCGCCTCGACTCCAACCAGCGACGCGACGAGAACGTGTTCCGCAGACTGCCCATTCTCACTTCCAGCGGCACGATCGTTCCTCTTGAACAGGTAGCCGAAGTCGCCACACGCTCAGGTCCGAACCAGATTCAACACGAGAACACACGCCGCCGGATCACGGTGGGCTTCAACGTACGTGGCCGTGATGTCAAGAGCATCGTCGACGATCTCAACTCTCGCCTCGGGCAGGAGCTGCGGTTACCCGACGACTACTACATCACCATCGGAGGACAGTTTGAGAACCTCGCCACTGCTGAACGACGGTTGATGATCGTCGTGCCTGTTTCCCTGCTCATCATCCTTGTGCTGCTCTACATGACATTCAAGAGCATCAAGGATACGCTCATCATCTTCACGGCCGTTCCGCTCGCTGCGGTAGGTGGCATCGCCGCTCTCCTCCTTCGTGGAATGCCATTCAGCATCTCGGCTGGGGTAGGGTTCATCGCTCTCTTCGGTGTTGCTGTGCTCAACGGCATCGTTCTCATCTCCTCCTTCCAGCAAGCGGCGAAGCACGGATATTCCAATATCCATCGGATCATTCTCCATGGTACGGTGGATCGGCTACGCCCTGTATTGATGACAGCCCTGGTCGCTTCCCTTGGTTTCCTCCCTATGGCTCTCAGCACAAGCGATGGAGCGGAAGTCCAACGGCCCCTCGCCACTGTCGTCATCGGGGGACTGGTTACGTCCACCTTGCTGACGCTCGTTGTCCTTCCCGTTCTCTATGGCCTTGTGCATCGAGTACGCCGTATCAAGGCATCCACGGTTACCGCTGTCGTAGGTATCGTTCTTGCAATTGTAGGTTCAGTATCTACACTCAGTGCACAAACGACCGAGCCTAACCTTCAGACCGTCACCCGTACCGAGGCCCTACGGCTTGCGCTGGAACGGCATCCCGACCTTCTACTCGCCCGCTCGGCCGTGGAGCAGCAGCAAGCGTTGTCCGGACTGGCTTCGGTCGACATCGGCCGAACATCCCTGACCTATATGACCGGCCAATACAACTCCTCGGCACGAGACAACAACCTCACGCTTCAGCAAACTCTTCCTTTTCCTACGGTCTGGTTCGCCGATGCTTCACTTGCCGATCATCGGACGGATGTCGCTCGGTCGGAATTACAGGTGCGTGAACGCGGTGTCCGCATCGACATCGAACGGACGTTCGAACAGATCGCCTACTTGCGCACGGTGGATTCACTTCTCACGAGCCACGACAGCATTCTTATCCGCGCTGTCGAGGTAGCTCGTACACGCGAGCGCGTGGGAGAAGGTACACGACTGGCCCTCATTTCCCTGGAAAGTCAGCGTAAGGAAATCGCCACTCGTAAGCTTCAGACGCAGGCCGATCTCCTGGCCATGGAGCGTAGGCTTCAGACAACCTGTGGTGGCAACGTCCAGCCAGTTCATGAATCCATGAAAGTCATCGAGCTGCCTGCCGATTCTCTCGAACCGCCGATCGTAGCATACATGCAGAGCCAGGCCCTTCTGGCCGAAGCGGAAACCGACGCCAGCCGGGCACGGTTATGGCCGGATATTACCCTGGGCTGGTTCTCGCAGACTCTCACGGGAACGCCGCTTGGATCAGGTGTCCTGTCAGGCCCACAGGATCGCTTTACCGGCGTAAGTATCGGGCTCCAAGTCCCCCTGTGGATCGCACCCGACATCGGACGTCTTGAACAGGCAGCGATCGCTGAACAGACAGCCAAAGACCGTACTGCTCTCCAAAAGCGAACGATCGACCTTCGCCGTACGGCACAGCGGTCAGAACTCGATGCGGCACGGAAAACACTTCAGTACTACATCGACGCGGCTCTTCCCGAGATAGACCTCCTCCTTCGACAGAGCAGCAAATCCTGGGAAGTTGGAGAGATCAGCTACCTCGAACATCATATGGCCCTTGGTCGTGCCTTCGACGTCAGGACCGCCTACTACAATGCCCTTCTGCGCCACAACCTCCTCAACATCGAATACTCCCTGTTTGCAACACCATGAAATCACATCTCAAAACATTGGTCGCAGGTATCCTGTGCACCGTTCTCGTTTCGTGCGGGACCAAGCAGGATCAACCTGCCGAAGAACACGCAGAACTCCATGTTTCCGGTGATACCGTCACGCTTACCCCAGCACAGCGTTCCAGGCTACGACTTACTACTGGTGCAGTATCCGAACAGGATGTTACGAGCGATCTTGTCGTGACAGGGAAGATCGATGTTCCTCCTCAGAATGTCGCAAGGATCGGTGCGCCGATGGGGGGCGTTGTGCGTACTATCAAGTTCTTACCTGGCTCCCATGTTCGCCGTGGGCAGGTTCTCGTTACCCTTGAAGACGCATCGTATGTGAACCTTCAACGGGACTACCTGGTCACGGCTTCCCGCATCGACGTCCTGGAGAAGGAACTCCAGCGTCAACAGGAGTTGGCAAAGGAGCAGATCAATCCGGGCAAGGTACTTGAACAGGTAGCTGGCGAAGTTCGTGCACTACGTATCCAGCGGAAGTCGCTCGAAGAACAACTAGCCCTGTTGCAGATCAACGCCCGTACGCTTAGCGAAGAGAATATCTCCCGTACGATAAGCCTGAAGTCCCCGATCGATGGTTACGTGACCGGCATCTACGCCGTTACGGGTAGTTACCACTCTCCCAACGATTCGCTGATGGACGTCGTGAGCCTCGACCACCTCCATGCTGAGATGTCCGTGTTCGAGCGAGACGTCACCTCTATCAAGGAAGGGCAACGGTTCACCGCCACGCTCAACGACGCCCGCAAGACCGTCATTACCGGCAAGGTCCACCTCGTAGGCAAGGGAGTGGAAATAGGCAGAACCGTTGTCGTGCACGGACATCTTGACCGGAACGACAAGACACTCCTTCCTGGTACGACCTTTACGTCTACCATATCCGCCGACCCACGGAAAGCCCTGGTCGTACCGACGGCAGCTCTCATCAGTGATACCGAAGGTACCTGGATATATGCCGAAGTCTCGGCACAGACCTTCATACGGTACAAGGTCGAACGCGGGTCTACCCAGAATGGGGTCACGGAACTACGGGACGCGCCTGAGGACCTTCGAGGGCGAAGTGTCGTCCTCCGTGGCGCAGCCATGCTCAACGGCACCTTCAACAAGGGCGAAGACCATCACTAACCTACCAGCCGGGAGGATATGCAGAGTATATCCTCCCGGAATTTGACAATGAGTATCTGGAAATATCTGATTGTGAAAGAGAACCATTCCGAAAGAAAGACAGGCAATCCTGGGCATAGTCATGCCGGATTGTTAGGCAACCATACCGAGCTAGTATGTGCACTGATTTGTGGAGCCTTCCTGGCTACAGGTTTTGCACTTGAGACTACACTCGACTCACGTACATGGCTCACTCTGGCCAGCTTCATTGGAGCGTATGTCTTCGGTGGGATGTTCACTTTCCGGGAGGCCATCGAGAACCTCCGCAAAGGCCGGTTCGCCATCGATACGTTGATGATCGCGGCAGCAGCGGGGTCCGCAGCACTTGGGTCATGGATCGAAGGTTCACTCCTGCTGTTCCTGTTCAGTCTTGGCCATGCCCTGGAACACTACGCAATGGGAAAGGCCAAACATGCCATCGAAGCTCTCGCGAGTCTCTCCCCCACAACAGCCCTTGTCCGTCGTGGTGGCGGACAGACTGAAGTCCCTGTCGAAGAGCTTATCGTCGGGGATATTGTGATTGTCAAGCCCGATGAACGGCTTCCGGCTGATGGCTTCGTTACCCAAGGTACAAGCAGTGTTAACCAGGCACCTGTTACCGGTGAGAGCGTCCCCATTGACAAACAACCTGTGTCGGACGCTGGCACGGCCCGCGCGAATCCGGGCAGAATCGGTGCGTCCAGCGGAGTATTCGCTGGAACCATCAACGGAAGTGGTGTTCTTGAGATCGAGGTCACGCACCTCTCTACGGAGAGTACTCTTGCCAAGGTCGTGACGATGGTCAATGAGGCTGAAGGGAAAAAGTCGCCTACACAACGATTCACCGATCGGTTCGAACGCGTTTTCGTCCCTCTGGCTCTGGTTCTAGTCGTCATCCTCTTGTTCGCCTGGACCGTGATCGACGAGCCCTTCCGTGACAGTTTCTACCGGGCCATGGCCGTACTGGTAGCTGTCAGTCCGTGTGCCCTTGCCATTGCAACACCGAGTGCCGTCCTTTCGGCCGTAGCCAGAGCAGCCCGAGGAGGGGTTCTCGTCAAGGGTGGCGGTCCTCTTGAGGAACTAGGCTCACTCACTGCCATCGCTTTCGACAAGACCGGGACCCTCACCGAAGGTCAACCCAAGATCACAGACATCGTTGCAGCCGATGGTATCGACGAGAAGGAACTGCTGGCCGTTGCCGTGGCTGTCGAGGGATTGAGCGACCACCCCTTGGCCCGAGCGATCGCCGAGGACGGCAGGCAGCGTCTTGTACAAACGGAGATTCCAACCGCAACCGACTTGACAAGCCTCCCTGGCAAGGGAATAACCGCCCGTATCGGGAACGATGTCGTACTCATCGCCAAGGCGGAAGTGTTCGGAAGAGAGGGTGTACCGCCATTATCGTCAGCAATGGGTGAGGCCATCCTTACCCTGAGGGAGGGTGGCCGTACGACGGTGATCGTCAGACGAGGGTCGCAAGACCTGGGAGCGATTGGACTCATGGACACGCCCAGAAGCTCGGCAAAGCAGGTACTTGAACAACTTCGTACGCTCGGCATACGAAGGATGGTCATGATCTCGGGCGACAACCAGAAGGTTGCCGATGTCGTAGCCAAGGAAGTTGGTCTCGATGAGGCCATGGGTGACCTTCTGCCGGAGGACAAGGTGAGGATGATCCAGAAGCTCCGGACGGAAGGAAAGGTCGCCATGGTTGGTGATGGGGTGAACGACGCTCCTGCCATGGCCAACGCTACGGTGGGCATCGCAATGGGTGCCGCTGGTTCCGACGTAGCACTTGAAACCGCAGACATCGCTCTGATGGCCGACGACCTGGCTCACCTTCCCTTCGCCGTAGGTCTGAGTCGGAGGACACGATCCGTCATCCGTCAGAATGTATTCATCAGCCTGGGCGTCGTTGCGATTCTGGTACCTGCGACGATCCTGGGACTCGGTATCGGTCCAGCCGTCATCGCCCATGAGGGCTCAACTCTTGTTGTCGTCTTCAACGCTCTCAGACTGCTGGCTTATCGAAGCAAACCACTTTGAAGGTTGGAAATAGTCGTTTTGTATTTTCCACTAACATTTCTTCTGGACGTCCCTATGAAGCCTGTTCACACCTTGGCCATCGTTCTTGTCTCGATCCTCGCAACTGCATGCTCTACCACAGAGCCAGCCAATCAGGAGGCACAGCGCATGACTATGAAAGACCTGAGTCAGACCCCGGCATATGCGTGGTTTCCCGCAGAACAGAGTGTCTACACTCCTAACACGGACATGGTCAGGAAGGTCTCGGAGGAGTATGATCCTGCCACCGAAAAGGTATACATCTTCGTTAAGCCTGCCTGCTCTTGCAAGGGCACGATGAAACTGTTCCCACAGATCGTCAAAACAATGGAAGCGGCTGGTATCGACATGAACCATGTGGAGATTTGGTCTATGCGTTCTGAGTCCGATACACATCCGTACATGTCGACGATGGCGATTTCCAAGCTGCCCGAAGTATTCATCACATCCGGCGGCTCGGTCAAGGCACATATCACGGTAGCCGAGTTCAATGAGATGAATGCCGACAGCCTCATTGCTACAGCCGTTTCACGGTAAACTCTTCTTAGCCAACTTCGGGCAAAAGCGATGGCCGGTCATTTGCTAGGATAATATGTCATACCAGTCTCTCGTTCTTTTCACAATAGCGACCACCAGTAGCATGATTGGTACTTCCACAAGGACGCCAACGACCGTTGCCAGTGCTGCTCCGGACGTGATCCCGAACATGCTGATCGCAGCCGCAACAGCCAGTTCGAAGAAGTTCGAGGCACCGATGAGACAGGATGGTCCGGCAACCTTGTGCGACTCTCCCGCCATACGGTTGAGGATGTAGGCCAGACCGGATACAAACACTACCTGTATGACGATGGGTACTGCCAGCATCCCGATTGTGAGCGGTTGGGCGAGGAACGTCGTTCCTTGGAAAGCGAACAGCAGGACGAGGGTTGCCAGTAAGGCGATCGTGGACCACGGCCCCGAGCGTTTGAGTGCATTCTCCAGTTTCCCTTGTCCGGACTTCAGTAGTCCCTTCCTCCAGACTTGTGCGATGATGACAGGAACGACAATGTAGAGTCCTACGGACAGCAGCAGAGTAGCCCATGGGATAACGATGGACGAGACACCGAGGAGTAGTCCGACGATGGGTGCGAAGGCTACCACCATGATGGCATCATTCAGTGCTACCTGCGAGAGCGTGAACAGCGGATCGCCATCCACGAGCTTGCTCCAGACGAAGACCATGGCCGTACACGGTGCAGCGGCCAGCAGGATGAGTCCCGCGATATAGCTGTCATGTTCTGCGGAAGGTAGGTAGTCCGCGAAGACGATCCGGATGAAGAACCATCCAAGCAAAGCCATGGAGAAGGGTTTTACCGCCCAGTTCACGAATAGGGTGACTCCGATCCCCTTCCAATGTCGTCGGACCTCGTGGAGGGCTCCGAAATCCACCCTCATGAGCATGGGCACGATCATCACCCAGATCAGCAATCCTACCGGGATGTTGACCTTGGCGATCTCCATCGACCCCAGTGTTTCGAATGCAGCCGGAAAGAGCTTCCCGAGCCCTATCCCGGCTCCGATGCACAGAAGCACCCACAGGGTCAGATACCGCTCGAAAAACCCCATGGCAGAGGGTGTACGCTCAGCCATCGTTCTCCTCCGGTCGTTCGGTGAGCCTGCGGATGGACATTTCATCGAGCGAGGCCAGCGGGAGACTCATGAAGAGTCGGACCCTGCCCATGATCTGGTTGAAGATGTTGTTGAACGCTGCCCTCTTCTCCGTGTCCGTTCCTCGTACAGCAGCAGGGTCTTCGAAGCCCCAGTGGAGCGTCATGGGAGTTCCCGGCCATACGGGACAGGCTTCTCCCCGGGCGTTGTCACAGACTGTGACGACGAAGTCCATGGCCGGAGCACCCGGAACCGCGAACTCATCCCATGCCTTGCTCCTGAGGTTCTCCGCAGGATAGCCCAACGTCTGGCATAACTCGATGGCGAAGGGATTCACCACCCCCGTAGGATGGCTTCCTGCACTGTACGCCGTGAACCTCTCCTTGCCGATGGTATTGAACACGGCTTCTGCCATGATGCTACGTGCGGAGTTCCCGGTGCAGAGTATCAGAACGTTGTAGGACCTTTCCATCAGCAGCAAGCCCCTTCCTTGGCGGAGGGTCCGCAGCATGGAGCGGAGACCTCAGCTACAGGAACTGTCGTCTCCCGATCCTTCGGTGTGCATCCGCAGGCTTCCTCACCCATGGTCGCGGTATCGGTTCCGAATACAGGGATGGTATCGAGAGTGTGGAAGGTCTCCCACGCGATGCCCTGCGGGTCTTCTGCCCAGTACTTGTCCGACTTCGCGTAGCAGCAGGCTGCCCCTTCCTCGGCCACGATCTCCCGTTCGAGGAGTTCGAGCCTCTGGTGCATGTCCTTCAGTTCCTCCGTGGATTCCACCTGCACACCCAGATGGTTCAGCCCCGGCGTGGCTCCGCGCTGGGAGATGGCGAAGTTCACCCGGGGATCGTCCAGCATCCATTTGGCGTAGTCCGCCTTGACCACGGTGGGTTGTGTAGCGAACATCGTGGAGTAGAACCGGATACTGTCGTCGAGATCAACGACCGAGACGTGAACGTGGAGTCGTTTCATGATGTCCTCGCGGATTTCTTTGTGGTTGTTCTTGTGGACTTCTTGGCTACTACCTTCGGTTTTTCAGTCTTTGGTAGCTCGATGGACACGGGAGTGCAGGATGGGTTGCAGGTACCACCTGCACAGCAGTTCTCCGTCAGGTAGGAGATGAGCGCGTTCATCGTTTCGTACTCGGCCGAGTAGTATAGGTACCTACCGGACCGGCGGACATTCACGAGTCCGGCTATGGACAGTTCCTTCAGGTGGAAGGACAGAGATGCGGGAGGTATCCCTATTGACTCACAGATCGTACCTACAGCCAGTCCTTCCTGACCGGCCTGCACGAGCAGGCGGAAGACTGAAAGTCTGGTTTCATGAGCGAGTGCTGTGAGGGCAGTGACAACGGCTTTGGATTCCATACTTCGAATATACTCGAATTATGGAAATCCACAATGAAAACAATTAGGTTTGTACTACAAACCTTACAGAGAGCATCCATGGACCTACGGTATCCCATCGGCAAGTACGTGCTACGACCGTTCTCCCACGAGCAGAAACTGCTGTGGCTTGACGACATCCGGAACCTCCCGAGCCATTTACGACAGGCAGTGGAGGGACTATCGGATGAGCAGTTGGGCACCCCGTACCGCGAAGGTGGATGGACCGTACGACAAGTCGTGCATCACGTCGCCGACAGCCACATGAATGCCTATACACGAGTCAAGCTGGGTCTGACGGAAGAGCATCCCACGATACGTCCGTACGACGAAGGAGAATGGGCAAAGCTCGACGATGTCGGGCGTGTTCCGTGCGATGTGTCACTCGACCTCCTTCGTGCACTACATACACGGTGGTACGCTGCACTCGAAAACCTGTCGGATGAACAATGGATGCGGAAGGTCCGTCATCCCGAGCATGATCGCGACATGACGCTGTGGAATCTCCTTGGCTCGTATGCGTGGCATGGCATCCATCATACGAGGCATATCACGGCATTGAGAGAACGCATGGGTTGGTAGCCTGCGTGAAATCTCCCATCTTTCCTCAGAAAGATTCACAAGCATCAAGTCCTTATCGCTTCAGGACAAAGCCAGATTACCGTGCACATATAACTGTTACGGCAAGGCTTCCGCAGAGGCAGGAAGTCCCAATCGAAGCGTAAGTCGTACGATCAATGCCTCGTAGCGTATCGCCTCCACCGCTCCGGAATAGCCTGTTCGATCGTCTCAACATCGAAGTTGAAGTTTACCCTACCCCTTCCTTCGATGACTTCCATCTCGAACCCTGAGTGCAAGGCGGCAACGATGAACGTTCCGTGAAAGCACTCCTCGCCTACCTCTGGCACAACCTCCATCAGCTCGGCAATCCTGTTGCTTGGATCGTCGTTCATCGTGCTAGACTTCTCAACGTTCGACAACCAAGAACAAACTTTCTCGAAGACCTCTCCTTGTGAGTATATATCCAACTGCTGTACCTCGAATTTCTGACTGAGATAACTGTCTTCAGGATCATTCAGGACAGGGGGAAGATGCGGGCCTTGATAGAGACCGTAACCGCCAGTTGTGATGGAAGGATGTGCTTGTAGCACGGTCCAGATTGCGCTGTAAGTATTCATGACGAATATCAGATGTTGAGGAACTCGTTGTACGTGGGAATATGGAAATCGATCGGGAGAGTTTCGATTCCTGCACAACTATTATTCCACACAGGAATCCACAAGGTGGAAAGGTCTTGATGTCAACCCTGATCGGATTGGTTCGTGTCCCTTACGTTTCCTCTACCTGTTTCGTGTAGGATGTACTCTCGTGCATATACTACAGTTATGAGTGCAGTAGTTTCCACAAGCAGAAATTTCAGGAGTATCAGGGTAGAGTTCTGAAGAATTTCTCCCACATGTGAGGAACGTCCTGAACAGTATGGTCCATGAGAATGTGGTGAAGATGGCCCCAGTACGACTGCGGATCGAGGATGTCACCGTGACGACGCTGAAGCCTTTGCCTGTACGAACGATTTCCTGCTCTCTTTTCTGAACGCTTCCCGGCTTCGGTGAAGTTATTCAGCGCAGCCAAGGCCAGTGCTCGCTCCTTGAGAACCGTCTTGCGATGGCCCTTCACTTTTTCTACAGGCAATACTGTGATTCCGTTCTTGTCGATGCCGAAGAATGTGGAGACCAACCGTGAAATCAAATAAGTGTACACCTCTGGTTTGGTAAGATCACCGACTGTCAAGGGAATTTGCTCTTCATCGTCCTCTGGAGCCTTGCCATTGGCATCCGGAATCCATAGGTCTGATGTGAGGGTTCTCTCGAATCGAAACAGTCTCAGGTCTGGCTCAGGACCCTCGATGTAGATACCGTACCTCTCAAGGTATTTCTTCGATACATCGTACCGCTTCAGTGGATCAGTAGGGTCTGACACATGACCCTCAGGATGGAAGGTCTTGTAATAGTGGGTACCATCAGGATCGGGATATGCTGATCTCCAATTGTAGGGTACAGGACTGGACTGCCCTCGATACGGTCCCCAGTAACCGGCCATCTGCCTTCCCGTCATTGGCGACCACCATTGGAGTGCGGCCTCCACGCCCGAGAGCTGCCAATGACGGAGATCGAAGTTCCTCTTATCAGCGAAGGCATCGAGTGCACGAGCAATAGCCTCGGGTCTTCGAACCCGGAGATTCGCATCAAGAACAACCTCATCCAGACAACCGGAGACTGAGGTTTTACCACTGTGATAGCGAGTGAACAGCAGGCCGTCCATTCTTCCTTTGAAGAGAGGGATACAGTCTGCCTCCCAAGAACGGGGATCGAGATAGCGATCACTGACATCTGGCCTCTCGATGTTCTGAAGTATAGACTCCAGCATCGAAGCATTGGGACACTGAAAGGTGTGAGCCTTCAGACCATGGATTCCTACCCCTTCAAGAACTCCTGATATTGTCCTTAGACAATGTTCTTCGGTAGAAAAAGAACTTTTAGAAAAAGTCTGGTTTACTACTAATGAGTCAAGCCTGATGGATGAGGACCGGCGGCCGCTGGTGCTCATTATTTCTCGCCCCTCAGATATTCGTCCACAGCCTCCTGTGTGTATCGAATCTTGGGTTCGATGTTCTTGACGTTGCGGAGCCGTCCCTCCTGCCGGTGCTTCCTCAGCGTCTGCCGGGTAAGCCCGGTCATCTCCGCGAGTTGCCGATCGGTAATGAGCTTCTCAGGATTACCTGAGGAAGATTCGGACGGATCGTACCGGAGGGCTCGGGATGCCTCGTACTCCCGGTATTCCCGACGGTTCTGGAGTTCTCTCACGTTGAGCATGTCGAGGAACTCCTCGATGGAGATTCCCTCTATCTGGATCATCTTCGACTTCTTCTCTGACATAGCGATACTCGATTGATGGTGGACACTGTCGGGTATTAAGACAGGTCCTCTTCAGATTTTCGAGTCGCTCTTTACCGAGGCTTACCCCGGGTATGCTGTTCCTTGTGGAGTATTGGTTGTGGAAGTTTGGCGAGGAGTGCCAGTGGGGCTTCGTCCTTCGTAGATTGCCTGTGGAATTATTGCCAGACCTCCCTCCGGAGGTCGTTCAGGACCCGAAATCCCTGTTTATGGCACCCTCTTTGGCACACCGAGATCGAGAACCCAGTATTCATGCGGGTTCCGAGGCGAAGATGAGACACCCGTACGGTGTACAGCAAGGCTTCCCAATACGATTGGGGAGCCTTTTTTCGTTTTGGCGTGTAAGTATTAATCGTGACTCATAATCGATTGTAAATCAAACAACGAATGTGAGTACTGACGTATGATTCGGTAACATCAAGAACAACGCAATACAATCTTTGATAACAACTACAATTACGTATCTTGGAGCAGTATGATGGGGCGAGACTTCCTGGTATGGTTTACTCTCGATTCATTCAGCTAATCATCTACCAACTAATCATCTACCAATAGATCATGCGCAAAAGCTCTGTACACTTTTCTGCATTTGTTCTCATAATGATGTGTGCACTTGGCCAGCAGCTTCGTGCCGGAGACTATGGCAGCGTCGTCTTCTCACGCTGGGATATTGCGCTCGGCGTATCCGTACTAAACTTCCGTGAGGATCTTGGTGACGGAGGAATCCATCAGTTTTCATCCGCATCGTATGCCTTCGGTGCGGGAATCAACCTCCCCGTACTCTACAGCGATTCGTCACTCTTTACCGTTGGTCTGAATCCATCAGTCAGCGTGACAGATCTTAGCCGGGGATCCTTCCCGACATTCGTGGTCAGTGCACCTTTACTTCTGACACTAAAAGTCAATAATGACGCTCACATTCGACCTCCATCCGGTTGGCATATTGGAGGTACTCTCGGAGGCGGAGTTATGTATAACGCAATCCTTCCGACTAACGGCGCAGAAACATTATCGGATGTGATTCCTACGGTGATGGCAGAGATCAACATTGGCAAACGTAAAAGTGGATTCCCCGGACTATTGAAACTGCGATACACACAACCTCTTGGCACACAAGAACACTTTAACGGCACACTTACGTACACGATGACGAACGTTTCCCTCATCTACACAACAGGATTCTAACATGATCAAGAGCATACTATTGACAATCTGTTGTTTGTTCGCTCTTTCCGTAAGCCACGCATGGGCCTCGGATAACACGCGCGGTAACCTATGGTCCGTAAAATTTGACGATGACATTGCAAATGCCAAGATGTCACCTGATGGCAAGCACATCTTGGTCTATCTTGAAGACTCACTTCTCTGTTTGAACACGTTGAATGGCAATAGAGAGTGGATTAGAACCTATGATAAGATTTACCCATTTCAGCATCTGCTGACATTGTTTGTTAATAACAATGAATGTGTTATTCCCGGCAAAGACAGGATTCTGTTCATGGATGTTAACAACGGCAAAGAGTTGGCAAGCCTACCGATCATTGGCGACATGAGTGACATATCCTTTGAGCTTCCAATAAAGGATACCGATCTCGATACCCTCCAACCAATACAATACGGCGACGTGTTAGTTGTATGGTATGGCGATGGTACGCAGGTTATCGACTTAATCGACAGAAAGGTGATCTACCAAAGTGAGGATGATCCAAGTAAGCTTAAGATCGAACGCTGGTTCTCAACCATGATGTTATACACTGAGTCAGATACAACCATCTTTATTGATGGCACTCTGAGAAAGATTGTCTATCTCCACGACGGAACCGAAAATCCGCTGTCGGAGGACATCTATCAGCGCTTCTTTGAACACAAGGACATCCTATGTGCATTCACGGAAACGAACATAGCTGTAGTCGACAAACGCACGGCGAAAAAAATTGGGTCCATACTCGTAAATCCGGAAGAGACGCTGAATCACTTTCCAATCGTGAAGGACGATAAACTCTACTTCTTTGCTTCATTAGACGAGCGCCATGAGCTGTATGATGTGGCAACGCAGAAGCGACTTTGGTCTATCAGTAGGCAGGAACTTCCCGGCATTGTTGACCAGGTTACGATTACATCGAATGGAGGAGTCCTCGTTCATTGGTACGACGAAGGTGATAATGTTCAGATCGCAAATGTGGACTTTGTATCGGGTAAAATCGCCTGGAGCACAAAACTCCTCGACCAAGATGGTGCCTATGAAGCTGGTCACATTAAACCTAGTACGGCCCTCGCAACGATTGCCAGTACTGTGGCCGCAACCCTTCTGAATGCAGCCGCATCAAGACAGCACCCAACAACACGGCCATTCTATTCCACGGGACCTGGTGGAATTCTGCGGTACAATGGACGTTCAATGTTTTCTACCATCGACAAGGCCAATCTTGGTAATGAAACAATGAACGGTCTTACAGCCCAGAAGATCAACAAGAAACGTTCCAGTGAAGGGCTCTTTAAAGTTGTCGGAGTTGATGGTGATGTTGTACACCTGATAACCATGGGTACGGTTCGTAAGGCATGGGATGGAAACTCATCTGGTAAACAAGATGGGGAAGGTCTTGTGACAATGAACCTGAAAACGGGTAAGGTTGTCAACTTTAAACCAGTGTCAATTATTGCGGACAACGAGAAGGACGATTTTAACCTGTTTATGCATGGTGAAACGTCGGAAACCAACCATGGACTTCTTGTGATTGGTTCCAAGAACATTCTGCATGCAACAAACAAGGGTGAGCTCTCAATAATAAACTTCCCGACGAAGGACATTACCAAGCTGCAGACAAAGCCAGAATATCTCGTAGTCTACTTCGAAGCAGACGACGAGAAGCATAATCAATGGTACATAGATTGTTCAAAGCCAGCCTTGTCCAAGACGCTAATGGTTCTTGCAGATGAGCGTTGTGCTGGAGTAACACCTGATACAACGGTACTGACAAAGACCTTGACATGGTTTGACAATACACTCACGGCGTACAGTCCACTCACGGAATATCCAAGTAGTTCAACAAAGCCGTTGTGGGTGTTGCCAAGCTCTGAGGTTGAAAAACTCGACATTGGCTCTCTTGATGCAGACACTGTTATCGTACAAAAGCAGGGACTGCGGGTGTACAAGGACAACGTCTTCCTTCTGGGTGATGACGGTTTAGCCGTGATCGATCACGCAACGGGAAAATGTGTCACATCAGGTCAATGGTCTCCCGCATTCAAAATCAAACGAGACGGACTTGTATTCCTTGCGGATGCAGCTGCCTATCAAAGCGACAAAGAAGTGGGAATGGTTTCGGTGAAGAATCCTTGTAAGGCAAACATTGTTTGCAAGGAAGAAGTCAACCATATCGAATGCACGATGCTTGTCGATAAAGAAACTAGCACGGTAATCATCGCCAACTACGATGACGGTACATTGAACGCCTACGCGCCGTAAACCGCAGAAGAACACTTACTTTCTATACAACGAGGTGCTGGGGGTATCCCCGGCACCTCGTTTGTTTTGGTAAGGGGCTAAGGGGGCAGATATTCTCCGGGAGAACTCTCCCGGAGAATAACTCGAGAATAACTCCTGAGTCAAAAGGTGCCGGGGACCTAAAGGTCCCCGGCACCTTTTTTCGGCACCTTTTTTGGCACCCTGCTTTCATTGCTATTTTTCGGAGTTCACAAGCGTCAATAAACGAAGGTGATGTATGAAGCGGTTCTTGTGTGTTCTTGTTTGTACCTGTACAATTGGTTTTGGTGTTGTTCATGCGGCCGTGTCTGACTCGGTCGAAGCATTACGAGCCGAGTATTCTGAACTACTCGCCAGGTCGAAAGACGCAGACCCCTTGGTTGACTATCTCCGTATGCGCGAGATTTACGCGCTGTTACCGGAATACAGTGCATATGGCTCTTGTGATCGTACGGTAAGTACTCTTCTGCAAGAAGAAAAGTATGATGCCGCCAAGGTAGCCGTCGAGGACTGTCTCAAGAACGAATGGGTCCATCTGTCGATACATGAGTTGGCCTACATCATTTATAGTCAACTTGGTGACTCGACGCGCGCAGACTTTCATGCAACGGTGTATCGTGACATTGTGGCGGCTATGCTTCGGAGTGGTGACGGAACGTCGGCAAAGACGGCCATTGATGTGTTGTATGCATCAGAGGAGTACTCTTATCTGAGGTACATTGATACAAGGTTTACCTCACAAGCACTTCAAAGTGTAGACGGTTCTGCCTACGACGTTATGACGGTCAAAGACGCCAATAACAATACTCTTTCATATTGGTTCCGTGTGGACCGCTTGTTTATGTCGATGCGGAAGATGATGAAGGAGATAAAGACTGATAAGGACTGATGAAGTTCGACGACGGGAACCCACGTTGCCCCCTTTGCCCCTTACCACGAAACCGGCGTCAATCCTCGTTGTCTAAACAACGTCTGATACCACTCATCAGAGTCTCACACGCAACAATCGATGCAACTGCACGCTGTTGTATGTGAATTCTGTTCCATTCAGTTTTTTCCTATCACGGATCTCATGCGGCTGTTTCTGCTCCTTCTTACGCTTGCCATACAGACGTTTCCAGTGCTGTGTGAAGAACCAACCACGACATCCTTATACAAAGAACTCTCAGTAGCTGATAGTCTGTTGTTTAGTGTTGGTTTTAACACGTGTAGTCTTGATCAATTCGATAGAATACTGAGCGAGGACTTTGAGTTTATTCACGATGAAGTTGGAATCACAGATTCAAAATCGACGTTCATCAACAATATCCGTACACAGGTTTGTGAAGCAGAACATCAGGTTATTAGACGACGTATTCACGGTAGTCTCGAAGTCTATCCGCTGTATAACAACGGACTGCTATATGGAGCGCTACAAACCGGACGCCACGAATTTTACCGGGTTGCGTCAGACACTACCGAAGACCTTACCAGTGTAGCGCGATTCACACACGTGTGGATACGAGAATCAGGCGCGTGGCGCTTACGTCGTGGGCTGAGTTATGATCATCATAATTCGCAACAATCGAAACCCTCAGCTGACACTGCGGAGTCATCGAATATCTTCCTCGACAGAGCATAAACAGAACAGTGGCTCAAGGAGAATCGAATTCCAGCCGTTGGTATCGGCACGATTGCCGATGGTACCATTCAATCCATCAACGTCTACGGTGTACTTGAGAACGGTAAGATCGCACCACAGAATACTCTCTGGAACGTTGCCTCGCTCACAAAACCAATTACTGCTCTTGTTGTGCTCAAGCTCGTTAACGCTGGAATGTGGAGTTTAGACGAACCGCTACATACACACTGGATAGACCCGGATGTTGCCCACGATCCTCGAGCAAAACGTATCACAACGCGACATATACTGAGTCATCAGAGTGGACTCCCCAACTGGCGTACAACACAACCGGAGAAAAAGTTATCATTTGTGTCGACACCGGGCACACAACATCAGTACTCTGGTGAAGGATTTGAGTACCTTCGAAAGGCCATCGAACGGAAATTTAAACGCCCCTTCCACGAGCTCGCTGATTCGCTTGTGTTTGAGCCACTAAACATGCGAGACACCAGGTATTTCTGGGACAGTACCGTTGACGAATCCAGGTTTGCCAAATGGCATAACGCGAATGGTGGACAACATACAACCTATCGTAACCGCTCAGCAAACGCTGCTGACGATCTCCTCACGACGGTCGAGGATTACTGTAAGTTTTTAGTACACATTCTTCATGGTGCTGGTGTATCACAAGAACTCTACCAGGAGATGATTTCAAACCAAATACGTATACATAACACCAAGTACTGGGGTCTTGGGTGGTGGGTTGACGAGAACGTTGTACCAGGCATACATGCCATACTCCACGGAGGCGACGACATAGGAGTACACACCATTGCCATCATGATACCCTCAACACAACAAGGTCTGGTCATCTTCACAAACAGCGACAACGGAACGGACATCTATGTACCGGCCGTTCTCGCACATCTGAAGAACATCGGACAGGGAATCATCGACATTGAGACAAAGTAAAGCAGTGCATAACACATGCAGAACACAGGATCAGCAATGAACGAACATTCAGGCGGACATGAACATTGGGAAACGTTCTTTCAGGATCGGCAAGAAATGTGGGGTTGGCAGCCAGCGCCATCGGCACAACGAGCGCACGACGTCTTTCTCTCGAAGAATGTAAAGTCAGTACTGATACCCGGCATCGGATATGGTCGAAACGCACAAGTCTTTGTCGACAGTGGCATGGACGTAACAGGCATTGAGATCTCTTCAACGGCAATCGACATCGCACAGAAACACTTCGGAAACCGTGTGACGATGTATTTGGGTTCTGTTACGGATATGCCTTACGATGACAAATCCTATGATGGAATATTCTGTTATGCACTTATCCACCTACTCGACACTGATGAACGAAAAAAGCTCATTCAAGACTGTTACCATCAGCTCAACGATGGCGGCACGATGATCTTCGTTGCCATCACAAAGGACGCACCGACGTATGGTAAGGGGCAAAAGGTTGGTGAAGACCGATACGAACTCCATGAGGGCATCAAGATGTACTTCTACGACCTTGATTCCGTCGAACGTGAATTTGATGCCTTCGGATTACAATCCGTTGAGCTCATTACAGAACAGTTCCCGTTCTACTTCATCACCTGCACAAAGTGAACACTGAATGGCCCGATTGTCGCACCACATTGGTACGCAAAGAGCCATGATGCGTACTCACTCCGCACCTCCAACCACCATCAGCGTACCATTCTTGCCAGATCTATCTCGTATGACTAGATTAGCCTTACAACGTCCACGAGAAGGTCAGCCGTCATGAAACGAACGATTGCCATTATCGGCGCAGCAGTCATGATTGTTGCTGTTGCCGTTTACGCCAACACCAGTACCGCACAACAATCAGATGCGTCCTGTCCGAACCGACCAGGGTGTATTTGTGAACCAGCAGCGGCACAAGAACCAGTAGCAGCACAAGAAACAGCAGCTGCTGAAGCGAGCTGTCCGGACACACCTGAATGTGTGTGTCTTGAGGAATAATGCACAACGACATCGAACCAGGAAGGGGTTGCAAGCAGTTGCAACCCCTTTTGACTGTTGTAGGCGTATGTTTGTTGCCTCAATTTGGATTAGTTCTTTGAAAAGAAAGCTTCGGAAGGATTGTACACGGATGTTGTTAGGTTGAGGTCTGACTGTTAGCCTCGTCTGCCGTCTGGTTCTCGGGCAACACCCTTAAACGGCTTACCGTCGGATTTCACGTCGGTGAATCGACCGGTCGTCGTATCACGCTTGACGTATACCTTATGAGTCTTGATTTGTGAGCGGTTTGTTACGGAACCGACTCTTGAACCTTTACCTGAATTTCTTGCCATGGTTGCCTCCTTTCTCCGCATGCGCGGGGATTCAATCCGAAGCTTTCTTTTCAAAGAACAGGATAGAGGAGCTACACATTGAATACACGGAGGAAGACCGTAGCTAACGATGCGATCTTGAGAGCGCGGTCAGAGCACCGCTTACGCAGGGCAGTGCGGAAGTCGAGCACAGTAATCGTACATGAGCTGGGTGTTTCCTATGGTGAACACAGGGTTGACATTGCAACTGTCAATCGTAGGTGCCTCTCTGGCTACGAGATAAAGTCGGAGGTAGACACGCTGACACGTCTTCCGAGACAGGCAAACGCATTTTCTTCAGTGTTCGACAAGATGACTTTGGTGGTCGTCCCAAAGCATTTGGAAGCTGCGCGTCGCGTGGTGCCAGATTGGTGGTCAATTGTGGTTGATGATGGTATCAACTGTTATTCTGAACGACAGGGGCGGGAGAATCCCAAGGCATGTGCCGCTACAAGCTTGCAACTGTTGTGGAAGTCCGAACTCGTGCTAGCAATTGAAGGTCTCGGTCTCAGCAGGAGCAGCCTTGCCAAAGCCAACAAGTCACAGTTGTTCGATTTTGTGTTAGCCGAGTTATCAGCTCAGTTAATTAGGTCGGTTGTTCGCAAGCTGCTATGGCAACGCTTTTCTACGACACCTGATCGGCCGTCAAGGTCATGTGATGACTCATTGCAGCGCGTCGCCACTCGCGTGTATTCCCAGTCGGAAGTTTGCCCTTTTTCAGAATAGATGCAGCGATATCGGCAATCATCTCGTCGCCCTTGCTAAAAGCTCTGCCTGAGAATCGGGCATCTGCTACGATAGCTTTGGCGTGTTCAATGTATTGTTCAAACCCGCTACCCTTCCTCCCGAGAATCTTGCGACCTCGATAGATGACTACTGAATCCTTGGTTGTGTATTTTGCTGAAGCAGTCATCATGAGAAATGCCTTTGAAGTCTCATCAAGCGGTATCTGAGGGTACATTACTGTTCGGTCACTAAAGACCACTTCTTTCAAGATGCTGGCGTCACGTACTGCTAGCCACAATGCTAGATCGACACGTGGCATCTCATACTTGCCTGGCTGAATGTCTCTCAGATCAGCTGGCATACAAGAAGCGTGTAGAACTACGACTGGCCACTTGCCAAGTTTGCGCAGTGTCACATTGTGTTTCTCAAAATTGTTAACTAAGGTTCTCGTCTCTGCCTGTCGGACGTGACGTCCATAATCAAAGAGTAAATGAACTCTTTGTGCAGGTATTCCGGTTCTGGATAGGAACTCGGATACTGCCTGCTTTAGGCTATCGTGCGTTGCAAGGTCATAAGCTGTCAATCGCAAGCACACGTCGAGGTTCAGGCTATTGCACAGAGTTCCAATTGCAGCGAGTGACATTGCGTTTTCGTCCAGATAAAGGACTGGGATTATCAATGATTTGTCTGTTAGCGAACCGATGCACTTAAGCATCATAACATCGTGATCCGCGGTTCTCGCCACCTCTGTATAGTACGGACGCGGGTCGAAGTAGAATTTCGCAGACCAAGAATTCAAGAATTTCTTCAGATAACCCGTGTGCTTGTCACTGAGCCCTGTCATTTCCAAAAGCGGCACAATATGTTCACGATTGGTCGTGCTTAAATCCTTCAGAGCCCTGCATTCGTCTTCTCGACATTGGAGTACTGGTACATACATGGTGCAATCTCCGGCAACAGTCAGGAGTGAATGAATTGTTGGAGGACCCCTTCTTCTCGGAGTCGAATTTCAATGACTTCTTTAGAGACATCGAATACGTCGCAGAGCCCTAAGGAAAGTATGTCCGATAGCTGTTGTTCGGAACCACCAACCATTTTCGCTGCAACCATAATGAAGTCGCGCTGTTGTTCTAAGTGAAACTGAAGTCGATGTTTGGGTACTAAGAGACGACCCGCGAACTCGTTGGCCTGCCATTCGAAGAGAGCATGGTACATCGAGTTCATGTTTTGAACCATCAGCACGTAATCCGTGCGACTTTTGGGTCTATGCAGATGGGCCAAACTGCGGTGTAGGATCGCATGACCGACTTCGTGTGCCAGTGAAAACCGAAATCGCCGTCGACGTGATGATGAGAACCCCGATTCATCTACGAATATGTCGGTAAGATTCCATAGCAAGATTGCCTCAGCACCGACTTCCTCAAGTAGTCCTTTGTACGGAATGATTCTCATACCAAGGTCTTTCTCAACGACCAATTCGATGTTGAGTATGTCGTCGGTGTGACCAAAAATCGCACGTACATCATCCGCGATACGTCGCACTTCTTCCGTGGTCGTCGGTGTTCCAGATGGGAAAATTGTGTGAGCCATGTCACCTTTCGAATGCTGATTTTACAATCTTCATTGCCATATCAAGCTCCTCAATCGTGGGCTTACCATTTCGAAGTGTTCTAAAGAACACTGGCAGCAGGCCCAGCATTTCGGAATCGTTCATTATGTCGGCGGGAAGAGAACCTGTTTCCATGGCAGCCAGATCACGCAATTCGTTGATTTCGTCACTGTCCGGTTCGACCTTGAGCTCGATCGCAAGAGCGGTGTAAAAGCTTTCTTCCCGAGGTGGCGGCAGTATACCACGTTCAACTTTGGACCAGTTGCTTGCATCACGTCCTAGGGCCAGACAGAATTGACGCAATGAGATATCGCGTTGCAGGCGCAGTTCGCGTATTCTCTCTCCATACGTTGACTTTTTCATCGCGTAGCGTACTCCGTTTGATGTGGTACAATAATACCACACTTTTGTCCAAGAAGCAAACACCACCTTTCGACTTGGAAACGGTGGTGCTTGGTAGTAATCCGTCCCTTCACCTTTTGAACACCAGCAGAATCACCCCTCTTTCACCCTTTGCTGCTTTCCCGATACATGTCGACGGAATGGGTGAGGTGGATTGTGGAGCACGCCTGTTCACCGGGTAACGCGGTGAAAGAGTGATGTACTTGAGTTCGCGAAGGAGGTATTCTCCGGGAGAACTCTCCCGGAGAATACCTCCTGAGTCAAAAGGTGCCGGGGACCTTTAGGCCCCCGGCACCTTCCCTTTCGTGGTTGTCCATGTACGAAATCTTTTACATCTTGTACGGTATTCTTAACATCAACCACAAAAGAACACCTACTTGGAGTACAAGATGGCATACCGTGAACGTGTTGCCTGGATGTTGCTGGGGTCCATTCTCGTGAGTCTCGGACCCTATCTGGTCTATGTCTATGGATTTCAGCGTGATGAGGTAATTCCAATGCCAGGATTTGACCAGCTGAAGCTGTACGGCGTTGCAGCGTCGATGTTTGCTATGCTGGTTGGGCTGGGATACCTGGTGCTGCGATTGAAGTATCCGACTGAAGCGAAGGCTCCGGCTGATGAACGGGATACGACGATTGAACGACAGTCCTACCGCGTGGGATATATGATCCTTTTGACCGGTATGATGGCCGTGGGAATCTATAAGCCGTTTGTTGCCAATGGCTGGTCCATTGTGAACGATGCGATCTGTATCATCTTTATCGCCGAGGTGGTGCGTGATGTGATGATCGTGCGGAACTACTATGTTCAACGGTCATGACAACACAATCAGATACAGACTCTGCGGCACGAAGTGTAACACCACTGGGTGCCGGCACAATGTCAAATCGTATTCGCCAGCTTCGCTTTGAACATGGTGAGATGACGCAGTCGGAACTGGGTGAACGGATTGGTGTGACCCGACAAACCATTGCCGCTATTGAGGCGGGGAAGTACTCACCATCACTCGAGTCGGCCTTCCGTATCGCTAAAGTGTTTGATGTGAAGCTGGACGAGGTGTTCCAGTACACGATTGGATAACTGGGTAGCCGTTCAATGGCCCCTTGTGCCTCGTATCACAAAATGTATTCTCCGGGAGAATACCTCCTGAGTCAAAAGGTGCCGGGGGCCTAAAGGTCCCCGGCACCATCCCGCCGCCGGCGGCGGCACGACCCCGGCATCTGTCTTTCCCATAAGTTCGTACCATGAAAATCATTGGTATTACCGGCGGTATCGGCACTGGAAAGTCCACAGTTGCCGCAATGTTGCGAGAACGCGGTTGGCCCATCATCTCGTCAGATGATGTTGGTAAGGAGTTGATGGATAATGATGCCGAGGTGCGCGCAGCCCTGGCAGGGTTGTTCGGACAGGATGTGCTGTTGCCGGGGACGGTGAATCGTGGCGCTATTGCAGCAGCCATCTTTGGTTCAACCGACGAACAACGTCGAGTAAAGAAGGAACTGGAGAAGGTGATTCATCCCCGCGTGATTGCTTCAAACCTGGCGTGGTTGGAATCTCAACGGACAGCTGGTAGTCCACTGGCCGCTATTGAGTCGGCCTTACTCTATGAGGTTGGTCTCGAAGATGGTTTTGACCACGTTATCGTTGTGGATGCTCCCCTTGATGTGCGAATAGCACGCGTTCGAGAGCGCTCAGGTCTGTCAGAAAAGGAGGTTCAGGCGAGAATTGACGAACAAATGCCCATGCAGGAAAAACGATCTGCCGCGGATTTCGTCATAGATAATTCTGGGACACTCGACAATCTCCGGAATGCCGTTCAACTTGTGGCAATGGTGATTGAAGCACTTCCAGATCCCGAAGCTGAAGAAGCCGAGGAACCGTCAGAACAATGACGGACTTTTCCCTAGTTTTGCGCTGCTGTTTAACTCCCCGAAAGTCGCCGAATCATGGCCGCACCACTCCACCTCAATGACGAAACCTTCCAACAGAATATCGCCGATGGTTCCGTAGTCCTCGTTGACTTCTGGGCCGCTTGGTGCGGTCCTTGCCGCGCCATCGCCCCAATCATCGATGAGCTCGCCGGCGAATACGATGGTAAGGCCAAGGTGGCAAAGGTTGATGTCGACAATAACCCACGCACTGCCTTGGAATACGGCGTACGGTCACTTCCTTCACTGCTGATCTTTAAGGACGGTAAGGTTGTTGACACGATCGTCGGTGCAGTTCCGAAGAGCTATATCACGGAACGCCTGAACGCCCACGTTAACTGATCATGGCCCGTCCGTCGCTCCTGTCCCCCGACGAGATCGACGAGCATCTTAAGGACCTTCCCCTGTGGCGCCGCGATGGCGCCACAGTCGTTCGAGAGATTGCCTGCCGCGATTTCGCTCACGCCGTTGGAATGGTGAATACGATTGCCTTTCTAGCCGAAAAGATGGATCATCATCCCGATATCCTTCTCTATGGCTGGAATAAGTTGCGTATTACACTTTCCACACATGATCAAGGTGGCCTCACAATTCTTGATGTGAAGCTGGCTAAGGAAATTGATGGAAGTGTTGGCTGATTAATCCCCCACCCTCCCCCATCATCCCCCACCTTCCCCCATAAACAAAAACGCCCACCAGTTTGTCGCTGGAGGGCGTTCGTAAAGTCGATAGCGGTGACACGAAGTTTTACGTTCGTGTCGGACGGTGTTAGCGTGTATCCTGAGCAACGAATGGCAGGAGTGCCAGATGACGCGCATACTTGATAGCGCGCGACATACGACGTTGCTGCAGAGCCGTTACGCCTGTAATACGACGCGGAAGGATCTTACCTTGGTCATTCGTAAAGCGGCCAAGAAACTTTGGATCCAAGTAGTCAATCAGACGTGACTTCTTGAGTGGATTTGTACGCTTCTTCGGCTGATTCCGCTTTTGACGGAATGGCGAATTGATCGTGTTGGGGTTGTTTTGTTGCGGTGCTGACATGGACGTTCTCCGTTACTTTGCCGGTGTGGGGGTTTTGGCGTCCTTGACCGCTTTTGTCTTCTCCATACGCTTGTTAAAGCGCTCCACTCGACCAGCAGTGTCCAATAACATCTGCTTGCCAGTGTAGAACGGATGCGACTTTGAGTCGATCTCGAGCACCATACGCTCGCCCTTATAGCACGAGCGTGTCTTGAACGTCGATCCGTCAGTCATGACGACGTCGATCGTTTTGTACGCGGGATGGATGCCCTTTTTCATCTGTTACCTCGTGAATTCCATCTTGTCGACTTGAGAAATGTCGTCGACCTTAACGAAGCGCTCCATGTACTTTACAGTACCTTTTTCTGAGCGGAATGCCTTGATAACCTTGACGGTTACCTTGTCGGCTACCTTCTTCTTCGTCTTGTCGCCGAAGGATTGTGCTTTTGCCATGATTGGCCTCTGTTCAGGCTGTTGATGTGGCTGTTGGACTTGTTATGAACGACAAAGATACGGAAGGGTCCTAAACCCTGCAAGGGCCCCGAGTTGAGACGTTTATGCTGCTTGTTGCCCCATTTGCCCATTTTTTCCTGCGGAGGCATGTAGGAACGTTGCCCGTACCTTTGCACCATGGTTACCATGAAGTTTGGCGGTGCCGTCCTCCGCAGCCCCGAAGGTTTCCGGCAGATGGCTACCATCCTCCGAAAAACCAATGAGCCCGTCCTCGTCGTCGTCTCGGCCTTTGCCTCTGCTACGCGAGATTTGGAGTTTGCTGCTCGTTTAGCTGCCAAGGGTCTTCCCGCCGAGGCCCACGAGCGATTGCTCCAGGTTATCGATGATCACCGAGCCCTCATGCGCTCGCTTCTCCCCGTGCCCGCCATTCGTGACGCCCTTGATGCCCTTGTTGAAGGTGTCCATGCCGCAGCTTCGGAGTTGCTCTCTGCCATTGCCGTAACACGCCAGCTTACGCCAAAAACACTCGACAAACTGCTCGCCTTTGGTGAGTTCCTAGCCCTTCACATTGCTCGCCATGTCCTCGTCAGTGATGATCTGGACGTTGTTGGTGTCGATGCCGGAGAGGTGATGATTACCACGAATGATCATGGCCGCGCCGTTCCTATTCCCGACGCAATTCGAACACGAGTAAACACAGTCCTGAAACCTGCCCTGCAAGAACATCAGATTGTCCTTGTCCAAGGTTTTGTCGGACGTGGCCAAGACGGGTCAACGACAACCATGGGACGTGAATCCTCAAATCTTACAGCAACCGTACTTGGTTCAGCCCTTGGTGTCCGTGAAATCGTGATCTGGACAGACGTAGAAGGTATTCGCAGTGCCGACCCACATCTCTGCGACCATACCCGCCTTCGCCCTGAGTTATCCTGGTCAGAAGCTCGTGTTGCAGCGAACGTAGGACTTAAACTTCTGTACCCGACGATGATTGAGCCGGCCGAATCGCATAACATTCCCATCCGATTTGCCTGCGCAGCCCGCCCGAATGGAGAGTCATCTCTTATAGGTAGGTCGTCAAAACCATGTGAACCCATCGTGATTACTCGAGAAGGGGCAGAAGGGGCAACCGACATTGTTACGGTCTTTGCCGACGCTTCACCGTGGCTTACAGCAGCATCACAAGCAGTCTCCGAACTAAACGAGGCCGATCCCTTCTTCGTCTCTTGCGACCGCCCATCATCTGGGTATCGGTTTACAACGTCATTTGGATCAGCACCTCGTATCACCCGCTGTTTTCACGACGCACTCGTTAACACCACACGTTTATAGTCTTCCCCACCATCCCCCATTTTCCCTCATCCTCCCCCACCATTAACCCCACCTTTAACCCCATCTGCCTCCCCACCTGCCTCCCCACCATTAACCCCACCTGTCTCCCCATCACTATGAAACCTGTCCACGACAAGGTCCCCGTTACAGAGTTCACACCTGGCAAAACCTACCGCATTCGCCTGAATGGTGCTGAACTATATAATGCTGAAGTAATAAAGTTTTTTGGCGGCTGCTGGGCCACGGTCCGCGTCGTCGAACCGTTATCTGAAGAACATAAGGATGTTTATCGTCCGGGTATGGAGTTTGATATTAAGGTCGGGATGTATGAGGTCGGGGAAGAGTAGGAGGTGGGGAGGCAGGTGGGGTTAATGGTGGGGAGGCAGGTGGGGTTAATGGTGGGG
>ERZ761609.559-NODE-559-length-41940-cov-46.127205_pt1 | contig 41940 bp, 39 predicted proteins | sample MGYA00511163_ERZ761609 | MGnify/ENA primary metagenome ERZ761609 (study PRJEB28899, sample SAMN02445070) | bioreactor sludge metagenome | biome: EBPR sludge | place: Australia: Brisbane, Thorneside Wastewater Treatment Plant | collected 2011-12-16 ...
TAATGGGGATAGTTACCAGATATTAAACCATGCATCACTTCCGGTCACACCCGGTGATGATACCTTTGTTGCTGCGCACATAAATATTCCTGTAATATTTTGACCTCTTTTCTTGGCTTTGTTGGATCACAGGGTATGGCAGAACAGGCTTTGCAGATCAATCCGCTTGCACGTGGCATTGCCACCACCATCCTGCAAGGTTTCAATCGGCACTTTGAAATTTTTCAGCGGATTACCGCAGGGGCTCGCCAGCGTTTCGAGGATGCTGACTGGTTTGCCGTGCAACTGGCTTCCCGCGAACGCATCGTGCTGTACGATCAGCGTATTGCAGAAACCATGACCCTGATCCGCGACCTCTACCAGATCAAAACTATCGACCCGGATTTGTGGCGGGAAGTCAAATACTGCTACATGCGCATGTTGCTGGATCACCCACAGCCGGAACTGGCAGAAACCTTCTATACCTCGGTTTTCTGTCGCCAGTTCCCGATCCAGTATTACAACAACCAATACATTTTCATGCGCAGTTCGATTTCCACCGAACATATTGATTCTGAAGAAACCAGCTACGTTGCCTATTACCCCGGCACTACCGGCCTGCGTGAAGCCATTATCAGCATCCTGCACAATGCCGGTTTCACCCTGCCCTTTGAAAATCTGGAACGTGACTTGCGCAACATTTACCGCGCCATCGTCAAATACTATCCGGGGCGCACCAAGCGCAAAGCCCAACTGAATTTCCAGCTTTCGGTCATTCGCCATGCGTTTTTCCGCAACAAGGCTGCGTACCTTGTCGGGCGCATGATCAACGGGCGCGAGGAAGTCGCCTTTGCCCTACCTATCCTCAACAATGAACAGGGCGGGTTATACATTGATGCGCTGATCTGGGGAGAAAAGCAGCTTTCGGTGGTCTTCAGCTATTCACAAGCGTATTTCATGATGGAACATCAGGTTCCGTCTGCCGTGACCACTTTCCTGCAAAAGCTGATGCCACGCCGCAACATGTCGGAACTGTATTCCGCCATCGGTCTGCACAAACAGGGCAAATCGGCGTTTTACCGCGACTTTCTGCACCATTTGAAACATTCCAGCGACCAGTTTGTGATTGCACCGGGGATTCGCGGGATGGTGATGATGGTGTTTACTCTGCCGTCCTACCCTTACGTGTTCAAGATCATCAAGGACAAGTTCGCCCCACAGAAAGAGTTCAGCCGTCAGGTCGTCGAGGAAAAATACCAGTTGGTCAAGCGCCATGACCGTGTAGGGCGCATGGCAGACATGCTGGAATACTCCAATGTGTCCCTGCCTGTTGAACGTTTCAACCCGACGTTGTTACAGGAATTGCAGGATACCTGTGCCAGCAGCATCAAGCATGAAAACGGCAACATTATCTTCCACCACATCTATCTGGAACGGCGCATGATCCCGCTGAACATTTTCATCGAAACAGCCGACGATGAAACCCTAGAGCGCGTCATCGAGGATTATGGTACTGCCATCAAACAACTGGCGGGCGCGAATATCTTCCCAGGCGATTTCCTTTACAAGAACTTCGGGGTTACACAACTGGGACGGGTGGTGTTCTACGACTATGACGAAATTACCTACATGACGGAATGCAACTTCCGCAAGATCCCCCCCCCACGCTTCCCGGAAGACGAATTCAGTTCTGAACCGTGGTACTCGGTGGAGCCGAACGATGTGTTCCCGGAAGAATTCGGCACATTCCTGCTGGCGACACCGAAAATTCGCAAGATTTTCCTCAAGTATCACCGCGATTTGCTGGATTACCGCTACTGGAAAGGCAAACAGGACAAGATCAAGGCTGGCGAGTACGAAGACGTTTTCCCCTACCCGCAAGAGCTACGCTTCAAACGCTGAAATGTTACACCAGCCACTGCCGGGCGCATGTCCCGGCAGCTAGGCGTCATCAGCGGTATTCAACCAGTTCCGCTAGCGGCTGGCGCAGGCGTGAGGTCTGCTCCCCTGCACGGTAGCCGAATGCCACCACCACCGCCACACCGTATTGCGCTGTATCCACCCCCAGCACTTCCTCTACCCCGGCTTTGGAGAAACCTTCAATCGGGCAGGAATCAATCCCCAGACTGGCAGCACCGGTCATCATGTTGGCAAGCGCGATGTAGCACTGTTTGGAAGCCCATGCAAACGTGTTCATATACGGGGCAATTTCGCTGGCATTGTGAGCCGCATAACGCTCCAGATACGCCTGTTCCGCCTCGACTGGCAAGCCACGCCGACCGAACAGTTGCTTCACGTAAGTACTGCCCGGTTCTACCGCTGCGCTTTTCGCCAGAATCACCATCACATGGCTGCTGTCGGTAATCTGTGGCTGGTTCCAGCATTGCTCACGCAGTTTCTCGCGCAGTTCCGGGGTTTGCACTACCACGAAACGCCAGTGCTCCATACCAAAGGAAGACGGCGACAAACGTCCGAATTCCAGAATCTGCTGGAAATCAGCCTCGGCAATCTTCTGCTGCGGGTCGAATTTCTTGCAGGCATGGCGAAAATTCATCGCTTGCAGGAATGGCTGCATGGTTAAAACTCCTTAACTTAAACCAGTCTGGTAAATGCGCTACAGTATAGCCAAGCGTCACACATGGAAACAGGTAGAATGATAACGGGATTGTTCAAAGGTTTTGGTTACATCTTCACCGGGCTATCGCTCATTACGCAAAAAGGTATCCGCCCGTTTGTGCTGGTTCCGCTGCTGATCAACACGGTGCTGTTTGCTGGCGGCATCTGGCTGGCAAAGTCGCAACTGGAATACTGGATGGCGCACCTGCTGCCAAGCTGGTTGAGCTGGCTGGAATGGCTGCTGTGGCCAATCTTTGCGGTACTGATTTTCTTTGTGGTGTTTTATGTGTTCACCCTCGTTGCCAACATTCTTGCCGCCCCTTTCAATGCGGTACTGGCGGAAAAGGTCGAAGCCCGTCTGAATGGGCAACCCATCCCCGAGTTTGCCGGGTACAAAAGCCTGCCCGCGCTGATCACCCGCACCTTCCGCAGCGAACTCAGCAAACTGTGGTACATGGGGAAATGGTTCGTGCTGCTGCTGATCCTGACCGTGATTCCGGGCGTGAACATCGTCGCACCGGTAGCGTGGACACTATTCGGCGCGTGGATGTTGGCGATTGAATACGCCGACTACCCGATGGGCAACCACAACCTGTTTTTCAAGGATGAGCTGGCAGCATTGAAGAAAAACCGTGCGGAAGCCTTGGGATTTGGCTGGCTGCTGTCGTTGATGACGGTAGTGCCCGTGCTGAATTTCCTGTCAATGCCGGTGGGAGTAGCAGGTGGCACAGCACTGTGGGTGAAAAAACTCTCAAAAACCGTCTAGTGCATCATCACATCAATGAAATGGGGTTTGGCTGCAATAATGACATCTAGAACTACGAAGGTTATTACACATCGGTGTTTTACTCCTACTTTGCCGCATTGGGTCTGGCTATGACGCTGGAAGACATCACCAATCTGGGGCGCATTGACATGACCCTGAAGTTCAACCGCCAGATCTATATCTTCGAGTTCAAAGTGGTGGAAATCGCACCAAAGGGCAAGGCATCGCGCAATATCGTTGGCTTTGAGGTAGAACAGGGATGAATTCCAGCACGGCTGACTTCTGGCAGAGCGTCATCGGCGCAGAGTTCACCAAACCCTACATGCTCACCCTGAACCAGTTCCTGCAAGCCGAAGCCGCTGCTGGGAAACTGATCCTGCCGCCTGCGGAACAGCGCTTCAACGCACTGCAAAGCACGCCGCTGGAACAGGTCAAGGTGGTCATTCTCGGTCAAGACCCCTACCCCACGCCGGGTCATGCCCACGGTCTGGCGTTTTCGGTGCAAGCTCACGTTAGCCCTTTGCCGCGTTCGCTGCTCAATATCAACCGCGAATTGCAAGACGACCTCGGCATCGACAACAGCCATACCGGCTGCTTGCAAGCATGGGCAGGGCAGGGTGTTTTATTGCTCAATACCGTACTGACGGTGGAAGCAGGCAATGCGGGCAGTCATCAGAAACGCGGTTGGGAAACCTTCACCGATAGCATCATCCAGGCCGTTAGTGCCCAAGCCCAACCCGTGGTATTTATCCTGTGGGGCAATCATGCGCAGAAGAAGGCGGATCTGATTGACGGCAGCCGTCATTGCATCATTACCAGTGCGCACCCGTCACCCTTGTCGGCACGACGTGGCTTTTTTGGCAGCCGTCCGTTTTCCCGCACCAATGCGTTTTTGCAAGCCAATGGCAGGACGCCGGTCAATTGGGCGCTGCCTGCACCAGAACAAACCCCAAAGCTGGTATGAAACCTGTGTAGTGTTGGCATGTTAATGTTTAGAAGTGCCGCATCCATGCAGCAATATCTGGCTTTCATGCCGTTCAAGCTCATTTCTCAATTAGACAATCCTGCTATGCGTTCCTGCGTCGTCAGGGCAATCTTGTTGCGCAGGTAAACCGGCTGGGCATTTTCCGGCAGCACCGCCCTGCCCGCTCGCCATGCCTCAACCGCCAGCGGCAACATGAATTCGGCAGCAGGCAGGGAGTCTGTGTCTGTTCCAACAATTTTGTCGGCAAAGCGTACCTGCAAAGCCTCGGCATAAGCTGACCAACCATGCCCGATGGCAAACCAACCCTCAGTTTCCGGTACTGGCGTATCGGCTGGTGCACAAACCTGCTCCGCCCCTTGCAATACCATCAACCCGGACTGCATGGCGTATTGCCCCCAGTAAACTTCACCCATGCGGGCATCCAGCGCTGCCAGCACCTGGGTTGTACCGTGCTGCACGTATACCTGCTGCGCCAACGCCGCTAGCGTGGAAACCGGGATCACCGGCTTGTCCGCCGCCATTGCCAAGCCTTGCGCCACCCCAATGCCAATGCGGATGCCGGTGAACGCCCCCGGCCCACGCCCGACGGCAATCGCATCCACATCCTGCAAGCGCAGGCCAGCCGCTGACAGCACCTTGTCCACCATCGGCAGGATCAGTTGGGTATGCGCCCGTGGCGTCAGTTCAAATTCGCTGAAGGTTGCACCATCCGCATAAACGGCGGCAGAACAGGCTTCGGTTGATGTATCAAGCGCTAGCAGTTTCATTCAGGGTTCCAGCAAAAAACCGTTCTACAATCTCCAGCTTCTGAGTACGCGGCATACGCGGCAAGCTGTCGAGGAAAATTTTTCCGTAACTGCGGGTACGCAGACGGACATCACAAATCATCAGCACCCCCCGGTCACTTTGGTCACGGATCAAGCGCCCGACACCCTGCTTGAGGGTAATCACTGCCTGCGGAATCTGGTATTCGGCAAACGGATTACCGCCGCGCTGGCGGATTGCATCCAGCCGCGCTTCCATCACCGGGTCATTGGGGGCAGCAAACGGTAGCTTGTCGATGATCACACAACTCAAGGCTTCACCGCGCACATCCACGCCTTCCCAGAAACTTGCCGTCCCCAGCAGCACCGCATTGCCGAGATCGCGGAAACGCTCAATCATGTCACGCTGCGGTGATTCACCCTGGATCAGTAGCGGATATTCGATCCGCTCCTGCAACAATTCCGCCGCTTCATTCAGGGCTCGGTAGCTGGTGAACAGCATGAAGGTACGCCCGCCACAGGCATTGATCACCGGAATCGCCGCCTCCACCAGCGCCGCCACAAACCCGCCATCTTGCGGCTCCGGCAACCCGGCAGGCAGGTACAGCAACGAATTGCGCCAGTAATCAAACGGGCTGTCGAGTTGCAGGGTAGTGGCCTGATCCAGCCCCATACGCTGGCTGAAATGCTCAAACGACTGCCCTACCGCCAGCGTAGCCGAGGTCATCACCCAGCTACACGGCAATTCATCCATGCACTTCTTGAACGGCACGGCGACATCCAGCGGCGTGGTGGTAATCGCAAACCCACGGGTGAAGGTTTCAAACCATTGCACCGTGTCGGGGGGAGGATTGTGCAAGCGTTGCAGCCGCGCCTGCTGTTCCTGCAAACGCTCATAGCAGGACTGCAAGCCCTTGCTGCGCTCGGCGGCGTGTGCCAGCAAGGCTGCCAGTTCTTCCATGCTGTCTTGCAGGGTCTGCAAATGCTCGATAATGGCGGGTTTGTTGCGCAGGCGTATCCACGGTGCACGTTGCCCCGGTATATCCATTGCCAGCCGCAAATCCAGCACCGACTTTTCCAGCTTGTCGAGGAATTCGCGCAATTGCGGCATGTCGGAGGCACTTTCCAGCACCTCCACCAATGTGTCGCGTTTCCAGTCGTGTAACTGGCGGCTACTGAGGGTGTCGCTGAAAAAGCTGGAAGCGATTTCCGGCAACTGGTGGGCTTCGTCCAGCACCACCACATTCGCCAGTGGCAGCAGTTCGCCGAAGCCTTCTTCCTTGAGCGCCATGTCAGCAAAAAACAGGTGATGGTTGACCACTACCAGATCAGCCTCCTGCGCAGCACGGCGGGCTTTGACCACGTAGCAGTCCTGATAGTCGCCACACTCCGCACCCAGGCAATTTTCAGTAGTGGATGTGACCCGCGCCCAGATTTCAGCGTCATGCGGCACGGCAGACAGCTCGGCAATATCACCCTTACTGGTCAGTTCCGACCAATCGCGGATACGTTTCAGCCAGGTGACACTCTTGCGGTCGGGCAAACGACCTTCCGCCAGCGTGGTGTTGAGACGGTGGATACACAGGTAATTGGCACGACCCTTGAGCAGGGCGGTTTTGCTGGCACTTTTCAGCGCCTTGCGCACCAGCGGCAAATCCTTGTGGTAAAGCTGGTCTTGCAGGGTTTTGCTGCCGGTGGAAATGATCACGCGCTCGTCGCATAGCAAGGCCGGGGCGAGGTAAGCAAAGGTTTTGCCCACCCCCGTACCGGCTTCAATCACGGCAGTGCCCTGCGTTTGCAGGGTTGCCTGCACTGCCGTCAGCATGGATTGCTGCTGCGGGCGTGCCTGGAAACCATCAATCAGGCGAGCGAAAGGGCCTGCCTCGCCCAGCAAATCGACCATTTCCAGTTCAGGCTGCATATCGGCAACAGTACTAACGGAGTTGCGATTGATAGTACTCAGCCTTGCTCGCCATGCTGGCAGCCTGCTGGTCGTTACCCTGTCGCTTGTGCAACTCGCTTAGCTTCAGCCACAAATCAGGGTTGTCAGACTCGATACGCAAGGCACGCTCAACCGTAGCGGTGGCAGTTGCCAATTTCCCTTGGTCAATTTCGGTATCTGCCTGTTTGATCAGGGCACGCACCGCTGGAGAGGCGTCATATCTAGCGGAAGGTTTGACTTCAAGAACTTCCGGCTCACCTTGCTGTTGTAGCGGGCTATCCCCCTGACGGTGTTGCAGCACTTCAACTACCGGAGCAGACTCCTTGGGCAACGGCAAAGTACGGCTAACCGGTGCTGGCTTCTGCACAGGCACTACCGGTACGGCAGGGCGAGTTTGTACATAAGTTGTAGCGGGTGCTACCGGTCGCCCGGCCTGCACGCGCTCGGGCAAGACATTCGGATTAGGGGTACAAGCAGACAACAGGCTGCTGCCAGCCAGGACAAACAGCCAGGTGGAATAATTGTTCAGTTTCATTTTCATAGGCTTTATTGCATCAAGTTATCAATCCAACTGGATGGATTTCGGGGCGCAGGAGCACCACTAGGGGCGGGTACTCCGGTTGGTGCTCCTTCCACAGGCACGCCGCCTGCTGGCACAGCTTCAGGCGGCGGCGCACAGTAATGGGTTTTCTGCGGCTGGGTTCCCTTGATAAATGGCGTGGATACTGCCGTTCCACACGCAGGGTTGGCACGCAAACCACTGGTTGGGTCAATGTCTACCCATACCAACCGGGAGGAATTATTCTGCAATGGCTTGGTTGGCAACACCCGGAACAGGTCTGCCCACACTTTCAATGCACCAGTACCACCCGTCATGTTGGTCGGCTTGTTGTCATCCCGCCCTACCCAAACGGTAACAACGTGTTGCCCAGAGAAACCGGCAAACCAGCTATCTTTCTTATCGTTGGTTGTACCGGTTTTACCGGCGACCTTTTTCCAGCCAGGCAGCACACTAGACAACTCTTTCGCTGTCCCTTCCACCGTTACCCGATGCAAGGCATAGGTAAGCAAATCAACTGCTTCGGGGTTAGCGACCTGCTGTACCGTCAGGGGATAACGGGTCAGCACCTTGCCTTGCAGATTCATGACACTGCGAATGGCTTTCAGCGGCGAATAAGAACCACCCGAGGCTATGGTCTGGTACATTTGCTGCACGTCAATGGGAGCCATTTCCAATGCCCCCAGCAGGATGGAAGGGTACTCGGGAATTTTGGTGCTGACACCCAGCCCATGCAAGGTGTTGATCACCTTGTCCAGGCCTACATCCACCCCGATCCGTACTGCCGGGGTATTGCGTGACAGAGTCAGGGCTTTCAGCACAGTGACATACCCCATATGACTCTGATCATAGTTGCCGGGTTGCCAGTACTTGTTCCTGTCAATCTTGACCGTGACTGGGCCATCACTGATGCGGGTTCCCAGATTGTATTTCTGCTTGTTTTCCAGTGCTGCCAGATAAATAGCAGGCTTGACCAGCGAGCCAATCTGCCGCTGGGCTGTCAGCGCCCGGTTGTAACCGGCGTAACGCACATCGCGGCTACCCACCAGCGCCATAACCTCCCCGCCCTGGGTACTGCTGACGATGAGTGCACCATTCAATTTGCCTTTTTTGATCCCTTGGGAGCGTTCCAGTTGCGCCACCCGTTTTTGCAAAATGGCTTCTGCGGTCAACTGCACAATGGGATCCATTGCGGTGAAAATCATCAGACCGGCACTGCGAACATCTTCTTCCTTGTAGTCACGCTGCAACTGCTGACGTACCAGATCGAGATAGGCCGGGAACGGTGAAGCCCCGGAAGGTTTGGCTTCGCTCACTCCCAGCGGGCGCTGAATGGCATTAGCATATTCAGCCTGATCAATCACCTGTTCCTGATACATGACCTGCAACACCAGATTGCGACGCTCCAGTGCCCGCTCAGGGAAACGGCGCGGGTCGTAGTAACCAGCACCTTTGGCAAGGCCAATCAGCAAGGCAATCTGGTCAGATTTCAACTCAATGACCTGCCGGTTGAAATAGAACTGTGCTGCCAGCCCAAAGCCATGGATGGCACGGTCGCCGTCCTGCCCCAGATGGATTTCGTTCAGATAGGCTTCGAGGATGTCTTTCTTGTCGTAATGCAGTTCCAGCAGGAAAGCCATCATGGCTTCCTTGAGCTTGCGCTGCCAGCTACGTTCATTGGTCAGGTAGAAGTTTTTCACCAATTGCTGGGTCAGGGTACTACCACCCTGCACCGTGTGCCCTGCCTTGAGGTTGGCAATCACCGCCCGCCCGATTGCCAACGGGTTGACCCCTTGGTGTTCGTAGAATTTCTTGTCTTCAACCGCCAGCAGACCCCGGATCAGCAAAGGAGAAACATCCGACTGCTTGACCAGTACCCGATCTTCGTTGTGGCGTGGGTAGAAATTGCCGATCAGTACCGGTTCCAACCGCATCAGGTTCAGAGGACTTTTGCCATCCGAGTAGCCGAGTGAAGCAATCTTGCCACTCTGAATGTTAATTTTGACACTGCGGGCAGGTTCCATGTCATCAGCAAAGCGGAACCCTCGGGTATTGATCATGAAATCATCGCCCTTGCGGCGATATTGCCCTGTTTCGATGGGTTCATCGACCTTGCGATACCCCAACAGCTTCATTTCCTGTTCCAGATGGTCAGCAAACACCTGCTGGCCTTCGTACATGTCCAGCGGGCGGGCAAACACCCGCGCAGGCAACTCCCAGCGCCGCCCTTCAAACTGGGCACGCACCTTTTCATCCAGTTGCATGGTGTAGACCAACCCTACCAGCAACCCCAATACCAGTACTACAAGGAACAGAATACGGAACACGCGACCAAACAAGGCCAAAACAAACCATAATCCCTTGAAAAATCGCGTAAAAAACGATTCCTGTTGTGTTTCCTGACCAGCTTCCTGACTCAAGTTAGTTTCCTGCTATGATTGTATTTTCAGGCCACGACGAGGTACTTCATGTCCCTTGAAATCTCTGACACCCTGCTGGAGTCGATGCGCAACCCCGCATTTTATCCTCATCCTGTGCATACTATACAAGTAATCCACACGCACATATCGACCGTTTTCCTGACTGGCGAGTTCGCTTACAAGATAAAAAAGCCTGTCAACTTCGGCTTTTTGGATTTTACACAATTGGCTGAGCGGAAACATTTCTGTGAGGAAGAATTACGCCTCAATCGCCGCCTTGCCCCCGAATTGTACCTGGAAGTCCTGCCTATTTTACGCATGGGCAATATTTGTCATTTAGGCACAACCGACACGCCCGAGGATGATCCTCACATAGCCGAATATACAGTCAAAATGTGTCAGTTCAACCCGGAGCAACAACTGGATCAGCTTCTAACCAAACACGCTTTACCAGCCACCTGTATCGACGCGCTTGCCAGCCAGATTGCCAGCTTCCATCAGGGCATCGAAACCGCCCCAACTGACAGTCGCTTCGGCTTGCCGGAACAGGTATTACGCCCCATGCAACAAAATTTCGACCTCTTGCGTCAGCACCTGCAAGAGCCTGATTTGCTGAAGCAACTGGACACACTGGAAAACTGGACACAACAGACATATTCCCGCCTATACACCACCCTGCTGCAACGCAAACAGGACAAGCACATCCGCGCTTGCCACGGTGACATGCACCTGGGGAATATAGCCCTGGTTGCAGGCAAAATCACCATTTTCGATGGTATCGAATTCAATGACGACCTGCGCTGGATTGATACTGCCAGCGAAATAGCCTTTTTGGTCATGGACTTGCAGGATCGTAACGCTTCTGAACACGCCCGGCGTTTGCTGAATATTTATCTGGAAATCAGTGGTGATTACAGCTTGCTACAGGTGCTGGATTTTTACCGGGTTTACCGGGCGCTGGTTCGTGCCAAAGTCAACGCCCTACGCCTTGCCCAACAAACCGATCCGACTGAACGCCACACCACCATCCATCACTGCCAGGCCTATTTGCAACTTGCGGAAAGTTACACCCATGCCAGACAGCCTGCCCTACTAATTACCCACGGGCTGAGCGGCTCCGGTAAATCGAGAGGCTGTCGCCAACTGGTGGAAACGCTCGGTTTCATCCAGATACGTTCCGACGTGGAACGCAAACGCCTTGCCAGCATGGCAGCGACTGAACGCGATACTGGCAAGCCAGATACGGGCATTTACAGCAGTGACATGAGTCAGCGTACCTATGCACGGCTGGCAACACTGGCAGCCGACATTCTTCGCAGCGGCTATCCGGTGGTGGTAGATGCGACGTTCCTGCACCGGGAACAACGCCAGTCATTCCAGGCACTGGCACAACAGCAGCGGGTGGCTTTCCTGATCCTGCATTTCAGCGGTTCGCAGGCACAACTGGAAAGCAATATCCTGCGCCGCCAGCAGGCCAATACTGACGCTTCCGACGCCGATATTGCTGTACTGCACAAACAATTAGCCACTTACAAACCATTGCAGGCAGACGAACCTTGTGTAACAGTTCCCACCAGCGGGTGTTTACCAACCGACACAATATTGGCACGCTTACAGCGCCTGCGAAGCAATCAGGAGTAAAAAATGCATTTCAATCCAACATCATTACGCTGGCTGGCAACACTCTCGGTCGGCCTTTCCACAGTGACTTTTGCTGATACCAAACTGACCTACACCGATACGGGTGTTGGCCCACAGGAACGCAAGACCGTCATCCAGATTCATGGCGACAAGGTACGTATGGAAGAAGCCGACAGCGGCATCTATACCCTGTATGACAATGGCAAGAAAGCCCTCTTCACGGTCAACACCAAGACCAAGCAGTTCATCGAAACCACACCGGACAAAATCCGTGAACGCATGAGCAAAGTGGTTGAAATGCAAAACCAGTTCAAGGAAGAGATGAAAAAGCAAATGGCCTCCATGCCAGAAGATCAACGCAAAGTGATCGAAGAGCGCATGAAACAGGCCGAAGAAGCCATGAAAGCTGCACCGCCAGCCATGAAAATGGAAAAGACCGAGCGCAAGGAAACCGTCCAGAACATAAGTTGCACCATTTCCACCGTCAAAATGGCTGACCAGGCTGTACGTGACGTGTGTATCGCAGGCAGCGATGCCATGGACAGCAGCGACCACCAGATGCTTGTCACTATGTTTGAATACATGGATGGCATTGCCGCCGAATCTGCCAAGGTGCAAGGCATTACCCCACCTGCGGAAGGCTCTGCCGCTGTCCACAAGGAAGGGCTGGCACTGCGCATTCAAGGGCTACCGCAAGGCCCGCGCAGCGAGCTGACCGGCATCAGCAAGGATGCGCTGAAAGACGATGATTTCAAGGTTCCAGCCGACTATGCGGTATTTGAACCGAGCATTGCTCCACCACCGCCAGCGCAATCAGCCCCACCTGCACCGACAGGAGCAGCTCCGGCAGGCGCACCACCTGCTGGCAATCCAGCACCAGCACCGGCTCAGGCTCCGGCTGCTTCACCAGCACCAGAAGCTGCACCGCCAGCCGCTAAGTAACCTCCTTTGTGCCCCCCTTCCCTGAAGGGGGGTATTTGCACTGCTGCACCCTGCCTTTATCATCTTGCCCCATTACTATCAAGATGAAGGATTCACCATGCGGCCTGCGCACCTCAGTTCCATCCTCGACAAAGAATTTCTCGGCACCTTGCAGGGCTTCCACACACCTGTGATGCTGTGGGGGCCTCCGGGTGTTGGCAAATCCCAGATCGTGGCACAAATCGGGCAACGTCATCATGTCCCGGTGCTCGACATCCGTCTGTCGCAAATGGAACCCAGCGACCTGCGCGGCATCCCTTTCCGTGAGCAGGGCATGGTGGAATGGGCCATCCCGTCCATGCTGCCGGATGCCCAGCGCCACGGCACACAAGGCATCCTGTTTCTGGATGAAATTACTTCTGCCGTTCCCAGCGTATCGGCTGCCGCCTACCAGTTGATCCTGGATCGGCGACTGGGTGATTACCGCGTACCGGAAGGTTGGGCCATTTTCGCCGCAGGCAACCGCCAAGGCGACCGGGGTGTGACGTACACCATGCCTGCCCCGCTGGCTAACCGCTTTTCCCACTTTGAAGTCGACCTGAACCTGGATGACTGGGTGGCATGGGCTTATAAAAACAACATCGACGAACGCATCATCGGTTTCCTGCGTTTCCGCCCGGAACAATTGTTCAAGTTTGACCCGGCACACAATCCGGTAGCTTTCCCAACCCCGCGTTCATGGGAATTTGCCCACCGTGCCCTGCAAAAGTTTGCCGATTCCCCTGCGCTCTTGCTGGGCACGTTGCAAGCCTGTGTTGGCCCGGCTGCGGGGATTGAGCTGAAAGCCTTCGTCGACAGCCTCGACCAAATGCCTGATCTGGACGCCATCCTGCGCGGTGAAGACATCAAGGCTCCCAAGGAAGTGGACTTGCAATACGCCGTTGCTTCCGCCCTGGTAGGCCGTGCCATCCGCGCCCGTGGTACAGCCGATGCTGCCAGCAGTTACGGGCACATCCTCAATTACGCCAAAGCCTTTCCACTCAAGGAAATGGGGGTCATGCTGGTATCTGACATGCTGCGGGCAGTTGGGGACGAGATTTTTGCCCTCCCGGAATTTGCCCAGTGGGCGCAGTCGATCGGGGACATTATGCTGTATGACTGATGCTAACTTTGACCTCAAAGCCATCGAAGACAAGCTGGTTGCCGCCCGCACCAGACTGATCCTCGACAAGCCGTTTCTGGGCGCACTGGTGTTGCGCTTACCCTTGCAGGCTGCCAACCCGGCCTGGTGTCCCACTACCGGCACGGATGCCCGCAAGTTCTATTACAACCCCGAATATGTGCAGGAATTGCTCACTGACGAAGCCCAGTTTGTACTTGCCCACGAAGCCCTGCATTGCGCCCTGTCGCATTTCGCCCGCCGCCAGCACCGCGTCAAGCACCGCTGGGATCTGGCCTGCGATTACGCCATCAACCCGATCCTGCTGGCAGACGGCCTCAAACCGCCTCCCGGCATGATCATGATGAAGGAATACGTCGGCATGTCCGCCGAGGAGATTTACCCGCTCCTCAGCGACAATGACATGACCGAAACCCTCGACCAGCACCTGTACGACAAGGAAAACAACCCCAGCGAAGGCAGCCAGAACAGCAGCGAAAACCCGCTGGATAACCGTGACCGGCAGGAGGAACCACCACCGCCAAAAGATGCCGATAGCAACACCACCCCACAGCAGCGCGATGGTTCCAAAGGCACGAGTCAGCAGCAGGAATTCGATGAACAGGCCAACGGTAGCGGAGAACCTCCCCCGCCCCCCCTGAACCAGCAGGAAGCAGACGACCTCAGCGTGCAATGGCAACAACGGCTGGCGGGCGCTGCCCAGCAAGCGCAACAGGCAGGCAAGCTCAGCGGCATCATGAAACGGCTGGTGGAGGAACTGCTGCAACCGCGTCTGCCCTGGCGCACCCTGCTGGCACATTACATGACCGCCGTCGCCCGTGATGATTACAGTTACACCCGCCCGTCTTCCCGGCGTGGCGACCCGGCCATTTTCCCCACGCTGAAAAGCCACCAGATCAATGCGGTGGTGGCGCTGGATGTGAGTGGTTCAGTCACAGACAAGGAATTGCAGGATTGCCTGTCGGAAATCAACGCCATCAAGGGGCAAGTGCGGGCTGCCGTTACGCTGCTGGCCTGTGATGCCGAGATTGTGCAAGGCTTTCCGCAACGTTTTGAGCCGTGGGAAGAAGCCACCCTACCGCAAGACATGCCGGGGGGTGGCTCGACCGATTTCCGCCCGGTATTTGACTGGATACAACAACAGGATCAACCACCGGACATCCTAGTGTATTTCACCGACGCACAAGGGATATTCCCCACGCTACCAGCCAGTTTCCCAGTGATTTGGCTCGTCAAGGGCAAAACCAGAGTACCGTGGGGAACCCGTGTACAGCTCAACTGAAGCAGACGCTTATGGCACAGCCACAACTTGTGGAATCAGGTTCATGCCACCCTCTATCCCCTTGCTGGGCTGGGTGATGCGTATCTGGTGTTGCATGGCGGTTTCAATGTTCCCCGGCAAACACAGACCACGATAACCCTGGATTGCTGTCATTGCCGCCACCCTGTTGTCATACTGGTTAGCCATCAGCCTGTCTGCATATTGCTGTTGCAGGCTGTGAATCACCGGGCGGGTTTGGGCGTTGCCCGTGTTTTTATCAACCAGTTGCTGTTCGCATTCATCATTCGCATGTTGGACACCTGCCAAAATGAACTGCTGCCATTCTGCACTATTCACCGGCTCTGCCTGCAAACCGGAAAGCTTCAACAACTCCTGATAGACCCCCTCCTGATTGGCTGTATAATCAGCCAGTTGTTGCGGATCAGCCGTCAGTGACCCGTTGCTGCCCAACAGGCCATTGACCGAGGAACAACCCGAGAGTAGCACTCCCGCAGCAACACCCCACAGAACACGAGATCCAACAGTCAAAAAATTTACTTTATTCATGATAAAACCGAACTCCCTGTCGCTTTTTTTCCAAATGAAGAAACGTTTTATAGTATTGTTTTTTATCGAAGATAACGTGAAACAAGCACAATATTTTTCTATACAGGATTAAAGAAACAACCAGCATGATCTCCAGAAAAGCAACCGACCTGTTGGCACTGGCCAAAGCTGTTATTGACACGGAAATTGCTGCACTCAGCGCATTGCCAGAGCGGCTGGACACTGATTTCCTGCACGCCTGCGAAGCCATTCTGGCCTGCAAAGGGCGCGTCATCGTCACTGGCATGGGCAAATCCGGGCATATTGGCAACAAGATTGCAGCAACACTTGCCAGTACTGGCACTCCGGCCTTTTTCCTGCACCCCGGTGAAGCCAGTCACGGTGATCTGGGCATGATCGTCAATGGTGATGTCATCATTGCCTTGTCAAACTCCGGTACTAGTGAAGAAATTCTCGCCATCCTCCCCGTTATCCGCCGTCTGGATGTCCGCATCATTGCCATGACAGGCAATCCGACCTCGCCACTGGCACAGGCCGCCGATTTCCATATCGACACTGGCGTGGACAAGGAAGCCTGCCCACTGGGGCTTGCACCCACCTCTAGCACCACGGCAGCCCTGGTCATGGGTGATGCGCTGGCTGTTGCCCTGTTGGAAGTACGAGGCTTTACTGCCGAAGATTTCGCCCGCTCCCACCCGGGTGGACGGCTGGGCAAACGTCTGTTGGTGCACGTGCGAGACATCATGCATACTGGCGACCAGATTCCGCGTGTCACCCCAGAGGTCAGCCTGCAACAAGCCATTCTGGAAATGACCCGCAAAAAGATGGGGATGACCGCCGTTACCCGCGATGACGGTACACTCCTAGGCATTTTCACCGATGGTGATTTGCGCCGCTCGTTTGAAAAAGGGCAAAGCCTACAAGAACAACCGATTAGTGCCATGATGACGCACCATTGCCAACAAATTGCACCGGATAGCCTTGCAGTGGAAGCCCTCAACCAGATGCAGGCACACGCCATCACCGTTTTGCCGGTCGTGCAGACTGGGCGCATTACCGGTATCATCCACATGCATGATCTTTTACGAGCTGGAATTGCCTGATGTACCCTTTTGACACTATTCCTGATGCTGTACTGCAACGCGCCCGTTCAACCCAACTGGTCATTTTCGACATCGACGGGGTACTCACTGATGGCAGCCTGTTTTTCGACAATCAGGGGGAAGAATACAAAGCCTTCAATTCCAAAGACGGGCACGGTATCCGCATGTTGCTGGAAAGTGGCCTGGAAATGGCGCTGATTACCGGGCGGCAATCCGAACTGGTATTACACCGCGCCGACAACCTCAAAGTACCGCGCAACCGCATTTGGCAAGGCTACCGGGACAAACGCCCCGCCTTTGCAGATTTGCTTGCCCAGACGGGTCTCAAACCGGAAAACATTGCCTACGTCGGCGATGATGTAGTGGATCTGCCGGTCATGACGCAAGTCGGGTTCGCCATTGCCGTCAATGATGCCCATTACTACGTCAAGCAACACGCCCACTGGGTCACGCAAACCGCTGGCGGGTGTGGGGCAGCCCGTGAAGTCTGCGAATTGCTGCTGCACGCCCACGGCAAATTACAAGCCAAGCTGGCAAGCTATCTGGCATGAAACACCTGCTGACACTGATAGCGGCTCTGCTCATCATCCTGCTGATTACCCAACTGGAAGATTACCTTGGGCAAACCGACATCAGCCGTTTGACAATGGAAAAAGACCAGATTGACTACTATCTGGCAGATTTCTCGGTCATGGCTGTTGCCAGCGATGGTACGGTCAGCTACGAACTGGCAGGACGCCACCTGTCCCACTGGCAAGCACAAAAACAGAGCCTGATCATTGCTCCGCAAATCCGGGGAGAAGGCAAAACTGCCGACGAACGTCTCCAGTTACGCGCCGATGAAGCCCGTATCGACCAAAACACCCGCATCGCGGAACTGGATGGTAACGTACAGGTTCTAAAACCGGCATCAGGCCAGCAAGAGGAATTCAGACTGCAAACAGCCCGCCTGAGTTACAACATGCAAAGCCGTGAAATCTTCACCGCTGAGCCTGTTTCCATCACCAGCCCGTCCGGTACTATGCAATCAACCGGGCTGGCAGGTAAACTGGACGAAAATTTACTGAGATTCAATGCCAATGTCCGTTCAACTTATCAAGTCAACCAATGAATGGCTACTGTGCTTGCTGCTGGCAAGCGTTTCTCTTCCGGCTTACGCACTCAAGTCTGACGTGGAAGAGGTTGTGCAGATTGAAGCCAACTCTGCCGTGTTCGACAAAGCAGCAGGCACTGCCACCTATGACGGTAACGTCATCATCCGTCAGGGCACACTGGAAATTCTGGCTGCGCACATCGAGATCAACGCCCCCGGCAACGAAATCCACAGCATTGTTGCCACCGGCACGCCCGTCAGCCTCAAACAGAAAATGGACAACGGCAAACTGGTGCAAGGCAAAGCCAGCAGCATCCAGTATCTGGTCAAGGACAAACGCTTGATCATGACCGGCAATGCCGAGCTCATGCAGGATCAGGATCGTTTCGCCAGCAACCATATCGAATACCTACCTGACAGCGGGCAACTGAAAGCAGGTGGCACAGGCAAATCAGGCCGCGTGTCAGCGGTTTTCTACCCCACCAACAAAGCTGAATGATGAATACCCTCGCAGCTCGCAACCTGCAAAAAAGCTACAAGAAACGCCAAATCCTCAAAGGTGTGGATTTGCACGTCAACAATGCCGAAGTTGTTGGTTTGCTGGGGCCAAATGGCGCAGGCAAAACCACCTGTTTCTACATGATTGTTGGGCTGGTCGGGCCTGACGGCGGACAAGTCCTACTCAACGACAAGGACATTACCAGTGCAGCCATGCACGAACGCGCCCGCGAAGGTATCGGCTATCTGGCACAGGAAGCCAGTATTTTCCGCAAACTGACGGTTGCCCAAAACATCATGGCAGTGCTGGAGATGCGCAAGGATCTCAGCCAAGCACAACGGCAAGACAAGGTTGACAGCCTGCTGGAAGAATTCCAGCTTACCCACTTGCGCGACAGCCAGGGCATCAGCCTGTCCGGTGGAGAACGGCGTCGCGCCGAAATCGCCCGTGCACTGGCAGCCGAACCAGCCTTCATCCTGCTGGATGAGCCATTTGCCGGGGTTGACCCCATTTCCGTCTTGGAAATCCAGAAAATCATCCGTCATCTGGTAGCCCGCAACATCGGTGTCCTTATCACCGACCACAATGTGCGTGAAACCCTCGGCATTTGCCATCGCGCCTACATCCTCAGCGAAGGCAAAATACTGGTGGCTGGTACACCTGACGAAATCCTCCATAACGAACAAGCCCGTCGCGTCTATCTGGGTGAAAACTTCAAACTTTAAGCCCGCCCAACATTTCCGCAGACCAACGCATCTTTGCACCGCGAAATGAATGGAGTAGTATGAAACCATGAATAGAGGTTTCATACACACGGCAGACAGCCAAAGGAATAACAAGAATAATGCTTAAACAGGGATTTGATCTTCGGCTGGGTCAAACACTTTCTATGACCCCTCAATTGCAACAGGCTATCCGCTTGCTGCAACTGTCATCGCTGGAACTACAAAACGAAATACAACAGGCACTGGAAGAAAACCCCCTGCTGGAAATTGCCGAAGAATATCCAGAAAACGCTGCTACCAGCATTGCTGAATCTCCCAACCATGATGAAACAGGCAAAATAGAAGCCACCGAGGACTTTGAAACTGGCAACGACACTGCCCCAAGCATGGATCAGGACATCCCCGATGACCTCAATCTGGATGCTGATTGGGAAGACATCTACGATACCCGCAGCAGTAGCCATAACGAGGGTGGTGGTGACAACAGCGGTTTCCTTGAAAACCAGGGAGCTGCCGATATAGCCTTGCAGGAACATCTGTTATGGCAAATCCGCATGAGCAACCTCACCGCCATCGACAAGCAAATTGCCGATGCCATCATCCGTTCGTTGGATGAAGCTGGTTATCTATGCGACTCGCTGGAAGACATTTTTACCTTACTCAGCCAGGAACTCCCGATTGAACTAGAAGATGTCGAGGTCGTCCTCAAGTTTATCCAGCACCTTGATCCTATCGGGGTTGGTTCCCGTGACCTGCGGGAATGCCTGCTGGTGCAACTGGCAGCGCTGCCCGAAAGTCGGCTCTTGTACAAAACTCGCCAACTGGTTGAAAAAAATCTGGACTTGCTGGAACGGCGCGACTATAAAGAAATACAGAAGAGACTAAAAATAGAACAAAATGAACTGGAGGAGATGATCCTGCTACTACGCAGCCTGCAACCAAGACCAGGGAGTGCGTATTCGGCATCTTCTCCTGATTATGTTGTTCCTGACGTGTTTGTGCGCAAGATCAAAGGACAATGGGTGGTTACGTTAAATGCTCAAGTGACCCCGAACCTGCAAGTCAACCAGTTTTATGCTGACCTGTTGGGGCAGGCAAAAAGTGACGCTGACACCAGCTATTTCAAGAATAACCTGCAACAGGCACGTTGGCTGATTCGTAGCGTGGAAAGCCGCAACACCACCCTGCTGAACGTTGCTAAAGCAATAGTTGATCGTCAGGCTGCTTTCATGCAATATGGAGATCAGGCCATGAAGCCGCTTGTACTCAGGGATATTGCAGAAGAGTTAGAAATGCACGAGTCCACCATCTCCCGCGTTACCACCAACAAATACATGCACACCCCGCAAGGTGTATTTGAACTCAAATTCTTTTTCTCCAGCCAGATCGACACCGATACCGGCTCCAGTTGTTCATCAACCGCAATCCGCGCCATGCTGAAAAAGCTGATTGCAGAGGAGAGTTCCGCATCCCCGTTAAGTGATAGCCAGTTGACCAACATGCTTAAACAGCAAGGCATCAACGTGGCACGGCGCACTGTCGCCAAATATCGTGAAGCAATGTCCATCCCTTCATCCCATGAACGGAAAACATTGGTTCCGTGCTGAACCATCTCCCCTGCCAAGGCGCCTGAGCGTCAGGCAGGAGAGTGGTTTCTACCATGACCTGAAAAAAGGAGCTTGCATATGCAATTAGAAATCACTGGTCATCATCTCGAAGTGACAGACTCCATGAGTACTTATATTCGTGAAAAGTCTGACCGCCTCAAGCGCCATTTCGACAAGGTAATGAACATCCATTTTATTTTGGAAGTCGAAAAGCAGCGCCACAAGGCGGAGGCTACCCTGCATGTCAGTGGTAATCACATCTTCGCCGATGCCCACGCCGAGGACATGTATGCCGCCATTGATTCCCTAGTCGACAAGCTGGACCGCCAAATTGTCAAACACAAGGAAAAACTGAAAAACCATCATCGTCAGGAGTCAGGTCATATGGCTTCAGCGGTTGCTGCGGACTGATCCATGGACATCCTCTCCCTCTTTTCCCCGGAACGTATAGCCTGTGAAACGGAAGTTTCCAGCAAAAAACGCGCGATTGAGCGGCTCGCCACCATGCTAGCCAATGCCCAGTCAGGCATCAGCACTAAAACCGTCTTTGATGCCTTGATCAACCGGGAAAAGCTGGGGAGTACCACATTGGGGAATGGCGTTGCCATTCCCCATGCTTGCCTGCCAATTTCCAAACCGTCTGCTGCCCTGTTGCTGTTGCAGGAAGGCATCGGGATGGATGCACCAGATAAAAAGCCCGTACAGTTGTTTGTCGCCTTGCTGGTTCCTAATAACCGGGAAAGCAGTCATGCCGATCTTATCACTGAACTTGCGGGCGTATTGCAACACAAATCCACGATGGAACAGCTTGAACAGTTGCACAGTCCCTCCAGTTTGATGGATTATCTGGCTGTCCTGTTTTCCCCTCCCGAACAACGTATCGCCGCCTGACGCCCGATTATGCAGCAAATTGTCATCATCAGCGGTATGTCAGGAGCAGGTAAGAGTTTCGCCCTGCATACGCTTGAAGATAATGGTTATTACTGTATCGACAACCTGCCCTCACAATTACTGGAAGCGCTGCTGGGAACTGCCCAGATAGCACGCCAGCCTTATCTGGCTATTGGCATTGATATTCGCGGGGGGCGCGATAGCCTGCTGGATACACCAGGCATTATCAAGCGTATCCGCCAGCGCGTTCCCAACACCCAGCTTGTTTATTTGTATGCTGATCAGGAAATCCTGCGCAAGCGTTACAACGAAACCCGTCGTCGCCATCCACTGGCTGGTGAAATACAGGAACTAGACAAGGCCATCGCACTGGAAACATCGCTTATGGCTCCTCTGGCTGCGGATGCCGACTTGCGGGTGGATACGTCTCACACCAGTGTATACGAACTGGGGCGAATGCTGAAAGCGCGTATCTGCCAGACAGAAAACCGCCATTTTTCACTTATGTTTCAGTCATTTGGCTTCAAGAATGAAGCCCCTTCCGACTCGGATTTCATGTTCGATGTCCGTTGTCTGCCCAATCCCTACTGGGTTCCAGAATTGCGTACCCTGACCGGACGGGATGCCGGGATTATTGAGTGGCTGGAAACACACGATACCGTGCAACAGATGTATGCCGACATCCGTGACTTTCTGAATCGTTGGCTGCCATCTCATGACAACAATTGCCAACGTGCCTACCTGACCATATCCATTGGCTGTACTGGTGGTAGACACCGCTCCGTATACATCACGGAAAAACTCTACCAACACTTTCGCGCGGCATTGGGCGAAAGCGTGATCTTGCGCCACCGCGAACTCAATTACATGCGCTAAATCAGCGCAATACTGCAAGGGGGAAAGTGCTGCATTGCGGCAACACTCCCCTGTAGTCTTATTTCGTCTGGTTATGCACGGCATCTGCTAGCAAATGCACTGCCATCGCGTAGTAGTTGCTGCGATTGTAACGGGTAATCACATGGAAGTTTTTGTAACCCACCCACGGTTCTTTGTACCCACCTGGTACAGTACTCAGCGCCAACAAATGTACCTGACCGCCTGAACCACGTCCGTATTTGGGTACGACCCCCATGTTGTGCAAGTCTGCCATGGAATACTTGACCTTGAAACCATCCGGCACATTAGCATAGGTATCGGAACTGACTTGCGCAGGCACTGCGACCTCACCCCCCGGCTGCCAGCCGTTCTTGGCAAAGTAATTGGCGACGCTGCCGATCGCATCCACCGGATTCCACAAATCACGTACACCATCACCGTTAAAATCGACAGCAAAAGCATGGAAGCTGCTTGGCATGAACTGACCATAACCCATTGCCCCAGCATACGAACCTTTGGGAGCCAAAGGATCCATACGCTCGCTGCGGGTCATCAGCATGTAATTTTCCAGTTCTTCAAAGAAAAACTGGCTACGGCGTTGATTAGTAATGGCGGAAGTAGCGAGGGCATCAATCACACGGTGCTTGCCCAGAATGCGCCCCCAACGGGTTTCCACTCCCATGATGCCCACAATGTATTGCGCAGGTACGCCATATTGTTGCTGGGCACGCTGCAAATGCGGTGCATACTGGTTCCAGAATTCCACGCCACGGCGAACATTGGCTGCATTGACGAAACGGTCACGGTAAGCGTGCCAGCCCTTGGGCGTACCGGGGTCGGAACTGGCATTAGCCCACAAGCGGGCTACATCATCCCGGTTACGCACCTGAGAAAACACCCCATACAGGTAATTGCGGTCAAAACCACGGGTACGCGCCAGATTCTCAATAAAACCAATTAACTGGGCATTACCGGCAAAATCCCCGCTTAAACCGGCAGCAGAATAATTACCAACACCCTGTCCACCATAACTAACCACCTGCGGCTGCTTGTCACCTTGCGACGATGACTGACTTTGTTGCTGCTGTTGCTGCTTTTTCGGTTTGGCGACAGTTTCCCCCTCACTGTCCTTTTGCGGAGCCTGACTACACGCAGCCAAACCTGACACCAGCACTACCGGCAATAAATACTGACACACACTCTTCGACAGACGCATCCAATCCTCCTGTTATAGACACGATAATAAAAAAACGGAAACACACACTTCCGCCCTTATCCCGAAGATAAATAATACCCCAATATACCGACTAATTGGCAAAATTTACGAAATTACCTGCTTCTTCCATAATGGGGGGGAACTGGTTGGTCACAGCATCGCCAACCGTCACAGGGTCAGGTGAGCTAAAGGATGGAAAGCGCCAGCCACCCGGCATATACCCCATATCAGAGGGTGCATTAATCATTTTGTCCCATACATCTCCGGTAAAATCCGTATAGAAATCAGGCCAGATATAGCGGGTATCTCCCCACGGCTTAACTTCTTTTTTCTGCGGCTGTGGCGGGACGGGAGGACGCATGGCGTAAGGCGACATACGATTCATGGCATAGGGATTGTAATAATTCTGCGCATAAGGGTAGGCATAGGACTGCACCGGATAAGCGTAGTAATTCCCATAGGAGCTATAAGGGTAGGCTTGCTGCTGCTGTATGTATGCCTGATTCGGAAACTGCAAACCACTTTGCCCTATTCCAGGGTACTGCATCTGATTGCCAACCTGACTACTGGGTGGAAAGGTCAAGGCTTGCGGCTGCGCTGCTATTGAAGGCTGTACAGGTATGCTGGCAACAGGTTGGGGTGGCAAAGCAGTTGTTTGCCCCGGCATCAAGCCCAAGCCTTCAGAAGTACCCTCTGCCTGTGATGCCCCCGCAGCCAGTGACAGGGCAATTATCAGGCTGCCTTGTAATGTTTTCATAAGTCTGATCCACATAAACTATCTATGCGACCTAGAATAACAGAAAAGCATTCGGGCAATCATAATCCCTTTGGCTAGAAAGCCGCACGGATGGCTTTCATGATTGGCCTGCGTTGCCCTTCAGGCTGTTCCGGGCGGTAATCCAGTTGCATACTCCAGATCATCAACCCGCCCAAACCGGCTTTGCGCATGTATTGCACTTTCTCTTGCACAGAGCGTTCATCATTGAAAGAGACGAACATGTCTTCCTTTGAACCAGGCTTGTCAATTTTCAGGTAGGGAACCTTGGCGCTGTCATCCCACTGGTAGTATTCCGGTTTGTAATACTTTTTCAGTAGGTCAGCATAACTTTCCTTAGGTACATCTGGGGAGGTCATGTAATGGCGCGGCTTTGCTGCCAACATTCCCCAACTTTGGCGTGGTTCCGATACGCCCCCAATCCACAAACGTGTTTCAAGATTGATACCCAACCCCAATTTGTGACGAGGCAACCCAGCCTGCTGGCAGGCTTCCACCTCTCGTTCAACTGAAGCTACCTTTTTGTCAGTACCTGCATAGACATCCTTGCCGCTGTACAAGGCAGAATCGTGCCAAGTCATGTCTTCCCAAGTGCTGGCCATGTCATACAACATCAGGTTAATCTGGTCGAGCTTGCTTTCCAGCCCCGTCAGTACCGCACAATCACGTCCAATGATCGCCACCATCAGCAAGGGTTTCGCCGATAAGGGCGGCTTGTAGGACTGCATGGCAGCATGGAGTTCATTGACGAAAGCCACGTAGCCCGGATTTCCGGCTTTTTCCTTGCCCCATTCGGTCAAGGGCTCTAGATCGACATCAATACCATCGTAACCTTCGCGCATCACCGCAAGTAGACCATTCACCAACGCAGTCCTAGCTGAGGCATCATTCACCACTTGCTGGTAGTTGGTTATCCAGCCACTCAACCCCAGCAAAATCGGCACCCCCTGCTGATGGGCTTCCCGAATAGCGGCTGCACGATTGGCTGAAGAAAACAGGTTGGCATCAAAATCAAGGCTACCGTCGGGTTTGATGCTTATCGAGTTGTGTACCACATGAGTCAGCATTTTCCAGTCTTCCGGTTCCATGAAGGGCATACTGCCACCCTGCCCTTGCGCATAAGCCGGGATGTAACCTGTCACCCAGGGTTTGTCTGCCTGCACCTGACAGGCATACGTCACCAAAGTAAACAGGGATAACACCGCCAATTGCTTTATGGATACACCTTGCTGTTTGCCTGACATCACGAATCTTGCCTTGATTGGAAAAATATTGTCTTTATAGACAGACTGGCACAGATACGCTGGTATTTATGGGATGCAAGGCAACAGAAATATTCTATTCGGTAATAATGGAAACTTTTCGGTCACGACGTTTGGGACGAAAGTACGTGCTGTTCTGGTAAAACGCCAGCATGTCATTATCCCACCACCCCGGAACCCCCAATATGGGTAAAGGCGTCAGGTAATCGGGTTCCAGCAAGCGTGACGTGCTCAGCGCATTGGCGACCATACGGTCAATCTGCGCCTGTTGCACTGCCAGCGGTTTATCGAAAAAACCGCTATTCACTTCCAGCAGCAAGGCATGAGCTGTCACCCCGACATAAGGCGTCAGCATCTTTTCCAGCATGGCATGACCAATGATGAAACAGCCAATCTCCTTGCCCCACGCCGCACGTTCCTGCCAAAACAAGGTTTCCCAGGAGAAACCCTGCACCAGTTGTAACAATTCACGCCGGGTTGCCACCAAAATGACCCCACTTTCATCCAGAATGGTCAAGGCATCACGTTGCGGGGTACGTGGTTTGCCTTGCGTGCGAATATCTTGCGCGTGCAAGGCATTGATCATGACTTTGGTGTGCGAATACACACCCCAGATCAGGGAGTTAAAGAAATCATGCCAATTGGGGCGGGTAGCGACGATGCCATGCTGAAAAATCCGCTCCTCGTAATACAGCTCAGGGAACGGCAAGGTGTCATCCTGCGGCAGGAAACAAACCGGCTGACCCGACTGCGCACATAATCCCTGTGGCAAAATACCGCCCAGATGCCCGCAGGCAGGCCAGTTATCCCATCCCTGCCAGCAGCGCACGTTTTGTAACTGCTGAAAACAGGGATGCAGGTCGGCAAATGCCGAGTTCCAAACATCAGGCATGGGGATTTACCCCACCCACACCCGCGCATTGCGGAACATCCGCAGCCACGCACCATCATCACCCAGCACGCCATCTGGCTTCCACGAATGTTGCACAGCACGGAACAGGCGCTCAGGATGCGGCATCATGATGGTAAAACGTCCGTCAACGCTAGTCACACCCGTAATACCCAACGGTGAACCATTCGGATTTTCCGGGTAATGCTCGGTCGCATTGCCATAGTTATCGACGTAGCGCAACCCCACCAGCCCTTCCGCCAGCACGCTTGCTGGAGCCACATCGGCATCGAATACTGCACGCCCTTCCCCATGAGCCACCGCAATCGGCAAGCGTGAGCCGTCCATGCCTTGCAGGAACAGTGAAGGTGATTTCAGTACTTCAACCGCTGAGTAACGGGCTTCAAACTGCTCGGAACGGTTACGGTAGAAACGCGGCCAGTGCGCTGCTCCCGGAATCATGTCGCGCAACTGCGAGAACATCTGGCAACCATTGCACACCCCAAGGCCGAAGGAATCCTCGCGGGCAAAGAATGCTGCAAACTCGTCGCTGGCACGCGGATTCATCAGGATGGTTTTCGCCCAGCCACCACCAGCGCCCAATACGTCACCGTAAGAGAAACCGCCGCACGCCACCAGCCCCTTGAAGTCCTTCAGGCTGACCCGCCCACTGATAATGTCGGTCATGTGTACGTCGACAGCCCTGAAACCAGCACGGTCAAAAGCAGCAGCCATTTCCACCTGCCCGTTGACCCCCTGCTCACGCAGGATAGCCATTGCCGGGCGCACCCCTGTCCTGATGTAAGGTGCAGCCACATCCTTGTCTGCTTCATAACTGAGACTGAACGGCAAGCCAGGGTCTTGTGCATCATCCAGCCGCACAAACTCCTGCGTGGCGCAATCGGCATTGTCGCGTAACGCCTGCATCCGGTAGCTGGTTTCCGCCCAGATTTTCTGCAAGGTCGCACGCGGTGCGCGGTAGACGGTTTCATGCCCAAACTGGATCACCAGTTCATCGCTATCATTCAACTCGCCAAACACATGCGTGCAATGCCCCAGACCAGATTCGCGGAAGGCTTCCATCACGGCATCGGTATCGCAATGCCGTACTTGCAGCACCGCGCCCAGTTCCTCATTGAACAGTGCAGGCAACAGACTTTCACTGAACTGGCCGATACAAGCCGTTACCCCGACATGCCCGGCAAAACTCATTTCCGCCAAGGTTGCCAGCAAACCGCCGTCAGCACGGTCATGATAAGCAACGATCAGGTTTTCGTTACGCAAATCCTGAATGGTGTCGAAAAATGCCTTGAGCGCATCCGGGTTATCCAGATCAGGCGCATGATGCCCGACTTGCCCGTAAACCTGCGCCAATGCAGAGGCAGCCAGGCGGTTTTTACCCTTGCCCAAATCCACCAGAATCAAGTCGGTATCCCCTTGATCCGTGCGCAATTGCGGCGTCAGTGTCTTGCGGATGTCCTGCACGGGTGAGAAAGCCGACACAATCAGGGATAACGGCGCAATCATTTCGCGGTTTTCACCCTCCTGTTGCCAGACGGTTTTCATTGACAGCGAGTCCTTGCCAACCGGAATAGCAAGCCCCAGACGCGGGCACAGTTCTTCCCCAACCGCTTTCACGGTATCAAACAGGGCAGCATCTTCACCGGGATAGCCAGCCGCTGCCATCCAGTTGGCAGACAAGCGGATGTTGCGAATATTGCCAATCTCCGCAGCGGCAATATTGGTAAGCGCTTCGCCAATCGCCATACGCCCGGAAGCCGCCGGATCAACCAGTGCTAGTGGGGTACGCTCACCCATCGCCATCGCTTCACCGAAGTTTGTGGTGTAATCGGTGGCGGTAACTGCCACATCCGCAACAGGCACTTGCCACGGCCCGACCATCTGGTCACGCGCCACCATGCCGGTCACAGTACGGTCGCCAATGGTAATCAGGAAGGCTTTGGAAGCGACTGTCGGCAAGCTCAAAACCCGTTCAACAGCATCTGCCAGCTCAACCCCGGATAAATCCACTTCCGGCTTGTGGAATGTCTGATGATGCACATCACGCAGCATTTTCGGTGGTTTGCCCAGCAACACGTTCATCGGCAGGTCGACCGGGTAGTTGTCGAACAGGGAATCACCCACCAGCAATTGCTGTTCTTTCGTTGCTGTACCGACGACGGCATAAATTGCACGTTCCCGTTCACACAAGGCGCGGAAGGTATCGAGACGCTCTTCGGCAATCGCCAGTACATAGCGTTCTTGCGACTCGTTGCTCCAGATTTCCATCGGCGACATGCCCGGCTCATCATTGGGCACGGTACGCAACTCAATGCGCCCGCCACGCCCAGCATCGTTGATGATTTCGGGAATAGCGTTGGAAATGCCACCTGCACCCACGTCATGGATGGACAGGATCGGGTTGTCAGCCCCCAGCGCCACACAGCGGTCGATGACTTCCTGACAGCGACGCTGCATTTCGGGGTTGCCACGCTGCACGGAGGCGAAATCAAGGTTTTCTGCACTGGTTCCGCTCGCCATCGACGAAGCTGCTCCACCACCCAAACCGATCAGCATCACCGGGCCACCCAATACTACAATCGGCGTACCTTCCGGCAAGGCGTGTTTCTGGATGTTGCCGTCGCGGATATTGCCCATCCCCCCGGCAATCATGATGGGTTTGTGATAGCCGCGCAGTTCCGTGCCTTTCGCACCGGGAGCCTGCATTTCAAAGGTGCGGAAATAGCCCGCGATGTTGGGGCGACCAAATTCGTTGTTGAAAGCTGCCGCGCCAATCGGCCCTTCCAGCATGATGTCGAGGGCGGAAACGATACGGTCAGGCTTGCCGAAATCCTTTTCCCACGGCTGCTGGTAGCCGGGAATACGCAGGTTGGACACCGAAAAACCGCACAAGCCAGCCTTGGGTTTGGAACCGTTGCCGGTTGCACCTTCGTCACGGATTTCACCGCCAGAGCCAGTTGCCGCGCCGGGGAAGGGGGAAATGGCTGTCGGGTGATTGTGGGTTTCCACCTTCATCAACAGGTGCACCGGCTCGTTGGTGTAATGGTATTCACCGGTTTTTACGTCGGTGAGGAAACGGGTAGCCAACGGACCTTCGACAACCGAAGCGTTGTCCTTGTAGGCGGAGAGTATGCCTTCCGGGGCGTGCTGATAAGTGTTGCGGATCATGCCGAACAGCGACTTGGGCTGTTCCTGTCCGTCGATAATCCAGTCGGCATTGAAAATCTTGTGGCGACAGTGTTCCGAGTTGGCCTGCGCGAACATCATCAGTTCCACATCGGTCGGGTTGCGCCCCAGTTCGGCGTAATTCTCGGCAAGGTAATCAATTTCATCCGGGGACAGCGCCAAACCCCAGTCCACATTGGCTGTTTGTAGGGCTGCTACAGCATCACCGGAAATATCCAGATGGCGCAAGGGTGCAGGCTCGGCTTCACTGAACAGAACTACGGCATCCTGCATGTCAGACAGCACCATTTCGGTCATGCGGTCATGCAGCAACTTGGCAAGCTGGGCACGTTCTGCGTCAGAGAGCGCCATGCTGGTTTGCACATCGTAGGCAACGCCGCGCTCAATCCGCTCCACCCAGTTCAAACCACAGTTGTGGGCAATGTCGGTTGCCTTGCTTGACCAAGGCGAAATCGTGCCGACCCGAGGGGTAACGAGGAACAGGGTTCCGTTGAAAGCATGGCTGCCTTGCACTTCTTCGTAAGTCAGCAGTGTTTGCAAACGAGCGAGTTCATCTGCATCCAGTTCTCGAGATGTACGCACAAAATGCACATATTCCGCTTGCAGGCCAGTGACAACAGGCACGGCGGTTTGCAAAGCATCAAGCAGTTTGGCACGACGGAAAGCAGAAAGGGCAACGCTACCGGGGAGAATCAACATAATCAGGTCAACCAACGGGGCAGTTCATCAAGGCAGGTATGATAACGAAAAGCAGCAAGAAAATCCCCTCGTTACTTCCTGCAATCCCCGTCACGCCTGACAAGCAGAACCAATAAGCACGCGCGGGAACAGAAAAAGGCCGCCCGCAGCCAAAAACAAGGAAGAGAGGAGGAGGAGAGGAATATCCTTACACGGCTGCGGGCGTATGCAGGTGGTTCTCGCTAGGAGGAGGAGAGAGGAACAGAACCACGTGTGCTGCAATGCAACAAATCATAGGTATATCCGCCCACGCAAACAAGCTACTATTTTTCAACGCGATGGTTAGAAAAGCTAACCATGCTTAACAAGCTGGGCATTAGCCTCTTCTTTCAACCAGGCAACAAAGGCATCGACAGCAGGCCGAGATTCCGTTTGCTTGCGCCGCAGCACGTAATAAGCCTGATCCAGCCGCATCGGCAAATTGAACGGAATACACAACTTGCCTGCATCAATATCCAGTTGCGCCAAATGCTGGAGACTCAGCAAAACACCCTGTCCGTCGCCCGCCGCATCCAGTGCCAGTGAAACCTGATTGAAATGCAAGCCACGGTTTGCCTTTACCCCTTCCACACCTTGCAACGCCAGCCATGTCAGCCAGTGAGGATGCCCGGCATAAGCCGTATCGTCATGCAACAAGGTGTGATATACCAAATCGGCAGGGGTGCGTAAGGGATGAGGATGCCGGTCGCTAATCAGTAACGGGCTACATAAGGGCACTGCCCAGACAGGAAACAGTTTTTCCTCACGGCTGTCACCTAGCTGGTTCAAGCCAAACCGGATCATGACATCCACCCCATGCTGGCGAAAAGAAGCATCCATCAAGTGTTTGTCCTGGGGCAAATCACTATCCACCAACCCGGCATCACTGCTGATTTGCATGTCTACATCTGGGTAACGCTGTGAAAAACGGTGCAGACGCGGAACCAGCCACTTGGCCGCAAACGACGGGGCTGCCCACACCGTAATGCTTTCCCCTGCCCTGCTGCCACGCATCAGGCTAACGGCTTCTGCCAGACAATCAAACCCGGTACGCAATTTGGGCAAGGCAGCTTCTGCTCCCGCACTCAACGTAACGGCACGGTTATTGCGCTCAATCAGCGCAAATCCCAGAAAATCCTCCAGATACTTGATCTGGTGACTGATCGCGGCACGGGTAACATTCAATTCCGCTGCCGCCTTGGTGAAACTCAAATGGCGGGCAACAGCTTCAAAAGCACGCAATGCGTTCAAGGGTGGTAATTGCTGTGACATGATACAATGATGCCTGCATTTTGTTTTCAGGGAAAAGCAGCCCCACATCATACACGGCATTAGCATGAGTATTTACCAACAAAATTTAAGCATAGCCACCCACGGACGCGGCACTTACCACATTACCGACAAAATGGACGAACTGATCCGCCAAAGCGGCATCAAAACCGGCTTGTGCCATGTTTTCATCCATCACACCAGCGCATCACTGATCATTACCGAAAATGCCGATCCCTCCGTGCGGCAGGATCTGGAAACGATCATGCAACGTCTGGCACCTGATGGCGACCCGGCCTACCGGCATGATTATGAAGGGGATGATGACATGTCTGGGCATGTACGCTGCATATTGACCCATACCGACCTGACGATTCCGGTTACACGCGGACAAAGTGCTTTGGGGACGTGGCAAGGATTGTACTTGTACGAACACCGCCACGGGCATTTCCAACGCAAACTGACTGTCACTATCTACGGAGAATGATTACTTTCCACGTACCTTGTCGCGGTAAAACAGGTTCCAAGTATCGAACGGATAAATCTTGCCGTTCGGCTCAACAAAATGGGTGCAGGAACGTTTCACCGAGCCAATATCGAAGTCATATTTGTCCATGAATGCCATGATCACAATGCGGAACACGTTGTCGTAAGTCAGCCCCTCGCTCTGGATGCGCGGCAGGCAGCACAGCATGGTTTGCAGGTTTTCAGTAGTTTGTTCGCTGCACGCATCCAGCGAAAACAGTTTAAGGAAAGCGTCTTTCAACCCGGCACTTTTTTCAAAGGTAATGGTATTATCCACGCCTTTGAGCAGTTCTTCACGTGGCAGTAAACCTGTCACGGGTACGATTTCCCCACCCATTTTAATCCCGTAGCCGATGGCAATGTTTTCCGGGTGGCAAGGCAGCGGAATCATGTCTGTATCGCCAAACGGGTTATCCGCTTCAATAATTCGGGTACGGATTTCGCTCAATGTAATGCGCTTCTGCGGCTTGTCGCCCTCATTGCGCCCGGCATCCTGCACCGGTTGGAAAGTAATACCGCGCACGCATTGCCACTGCTGGGCAAAGTTGATGATCTCGCCAATTTCGTCATCATTCACACCCTTGCGGATTACGCACACCAGCGTGGTGGAAATGTTGTGTTGCTCCAGCCTTTCCAGTGCCTGCTGGCGAATCTTGCGCATATCCTGCCCGCGAATGTTTTGCAGCGCCTGCGCCTTCAGTGAATCAAATTGCAGGTAAACCTCGAAACCGGGCTTGAGGGTAGCAAGTTCTTCCACCAGATGCGGATCACGAGCAATGCGGATGCCGTTGGTATTGAGCATCAAATGGCGGATCGGGCTGGCCTTGAGGCGGCGCAGGATCTCCATCAGTTGCGGATGCAGGGTCGGTTCACCGCCGGATACTTGCACCAGATCGGGTTGCTGTTCACTCGCCAACAGGGTTTGCAGCATGGTTTCGATGTCTTCCATACTGCGCGGGTTGCCCATGCCGGGGGCGGAATTGGCGAAACACACCGGGCAGTGCATATTGCATTCGTCGATGATTTCAAACAGCGCCAGGCAGGAATGCTGTTCGTGGTCGGGGCACAGACCACAGTCGTGCGGGCAACCCTGATTGATCTCGGTCTGGAAGGCTTGTGGCATGTCGCCCGGTTTCAGGTATTCCTTGCAGCGCTTGTAATACTCAATGTCGGTGGAAATCAGCGTCTTTTGCACCCCGTGTTCATTACAGCGCTTCTGGTAGTAGACATTGCCATGCTGGAACAGGATTTTGGCAGGCACAACCGCGAGGCATTCCTCACACAACGATTGGGTCTGACCGTAGAAGATGTAGGGGCGGGCTTTATTCGACATCGGCTTGACTCCGGTTGAGCATGAGCAGCGCATACACCAGCAGCGCCAGACTGATCCAGTGGAACAGGTTCAGACCTGCCAGCACGGGTGGATAGGGCTTGAGGAATTCCCACGCGAAACGTTGCCCTGCATACACCAGCACAAACACGTAAAACCCCTGTCGTTGCCAGAAAACGGGCTGGCGCGGATAGCTGAGCAACAACACGGCGAGGAAAATCAGCATGGTGAAGGTTTCATACAATTGCACCGGATGCCGTTCGATGCCATCGCCGAAATCCACGCCCCACGGCAGGCTGGTTGCCACCCCGTAGGTGAAATCCGGCAACCCGGCGAGGAAGCACCCTACCCGCCCGACCGCAATCAGCAGGATCAGACCGGGGACAAAATACAGCCCGGTGGACTGGCGGATTCCGGCGAAATGTTTGAACACTTCCGCCGCCACAATCGCCCCGAACACACCCCCCAACATGCTTTTGGCAATACCACCCTGCCCGGCAAGGTATAGGTTGAGCGTGCCGAACGCGGTGCTGCCCGCCGCCAACCCCAGTAACAAAGCCAGCAGGTAATAATGGTGTTGGGACGAATGGCTAAGCCCCATTGGGAGTTGCAATGCATAACGACGGCGAAACCACCCACTGAGCAGCACCCCACTCAGTAATGCCAACAAGTCGAACACAAAGTGAATGATCAATTTGTACTACCCGGCGAACCGCAAACCGCTGCCCATACTGTCAACAAGCAGGCAGCCGCCACTGGCAACCAGCGGTACGGCAAACGCGGCCACCGCCACCAGCAACAACAATTCAGAGGCAGGCTTGTCTTTGCGCACGAAATGCCGTGCTGTCTTGAACAGTAGGAAACCTTCTGCTAACACCACCAAAGCATTCCAGAATGCCATCAACGGTGCATCCATTGCCGTAATCAGGAAAAATGCCCCGAACAGGAACAATATCAGCAAACCAGCTAGCCACAATAGCCAGAATATGACACCCCAGCCCAACGAATAGGTATTGCTGACCATGCTCAGCGACTCGCAGGCGATGCTACAGACTGTTCTGGAGCAGCAGAAGATGCGGGCTGCTTGTGAGAGGATGGTGGCATAAGCGTCGTTAATGCTACAGACTGTTCTGGAGCAGCAGAAGATGCGGGGGGCGACACCGGACGGGAATTGTTGGCATATGGAAGACTGGAACAACCCAATGCGAGCCAGATGGCAACTACGCCACCCATCAACCAAAACATGGACTTGGAAAATATCATGTCTTTTCTCTCCCCGTTATTAATGGGAAGAGTATGCGGCAAACAGGAAAAGCCTGCTATAGAAAATATAACCAGCCACATCCGTCAGGATTAACCTGACGGCAGGCTCACACTCCCTCAACACTACTCATGCCTTACAAAGTGATATAAGACAAAAACCCGACTTGGGCGAAATAAGGCAAAACAAGAACACCAGCACCCAACCAACGCAACATGCCACTAATGGAACAACTAGCTTTGGCAAACTGACACCACAACACAACCAATAATGAAACCTGCAAAACAGCCATTAGCATGGATAACGTTTGCGTAGAGTTATCCAGAGAGAAAATGGGATTTGCAAAAAAATTAGCAGTAACAAACAAACCACTTAAAAGCCACAAGGAAACAAACATGGCTTTTTGGCCGACAGAATAACGATAACGGTACAGCATTCAATCCCCTCTTCGCGACAACGCCAAAAACCCTTGACAGCGCAGCCACAAGACGGACTTTACAATACAGGAATTAGTTTTGAATCAAAAAGATAAACACACACACTCGCGACAGCAAGTAACCGACACGCCCCCAATCCTTTGGAAATCAGCACGCACTGCCAATCCAAAACAAGCCTTGTATCCTCAACCCGGTCTTGTATCAAACCCACGCGATTATTCTACATTAATTCGATCTATTATCAACAGGGCAAACCTTATTTGATAAAGTATTTTTAATGAACAGCGTGAATAACCAGATAACTCAGCAAGCCAGTAAGCGTTTTACCATCAGTACCTGTGTCTGTACACAGGCCAACCCCACAAACTCATGCGCAGTCGAATAAATCTTGATCAATTCACTATCCATCTGCCCAGGAAAAAATAAACGTTGTCCCTGACGCAAACGTGTAATTTGCCCATCATCCAGCGTCATGGATGGCACATCCGGCAGTGCCTGATCCATTGGCAACAGTAATTGATCCAATGCATCCATACCCTGCTCAGCCACATTGCGTAGCTCTTCCAGCGTATACATTTTCTGCCCACCAAACGGCATGACGAACTCGCGGTGCAAGCGGGCAACATAAGCACCACAACCGATGGATTCACCAATATCCTCAACCAACGAACGGATGTAGGTTCCCTTGCTGCATACCACATCCAGTGTCAGAGTATCGTCCGTGCGAGCCAACACTTGCAAGGAATGGATGACCACATTACGCGCTTCACGCTCCACTTCCACGCCCTGCCGTGCCAGCTTGTAGAGTGGCTGTCCCTCTTTTTTCAGGGCGGAATACATGGGCGGAATCTGACTGATATTTCCACGAAATTTATCCAGCACACTTTCCAACGCTGTATCAGTCAGATGAGGAACTGGACGTGGGTTAATTTTTTCACCCTCAGCATCCCCGGTAGTACTGACATACCCGAGCGAAGCGGTGGTGATATAGCGTTTGTCGGAATCCAGCAAGAAAGCAGAAACTTTAGTAGCCTCACCAAAGCAAATCGGCAACATACCAGTTGCCAGAGGGTCAAGACTGCCAGTATGTCCGGCTTTTTCGGCAGCAAACAGGAAACGAGCATCCTGCAAGGCTTTGTTGCTGGACACGCCTAACGCTTTGTCTAGCAACAGAATGCCATTCAATGGACGGAATTTGCGGCGACCCAAACTGGCTTACTCGCGGTCAGTAGAAGTATTATCCGCATCGCTGTGGCGGTCGGATGCTACTGCCCGGTCAATCAACACGGACAATGCATTACCACGTGCCTGGGTATCGTCATACAGGAAGTGTAAGGTCGGGGTAATACGCAGTTTCAGCAAATGCCCCAACTCATGGCGCAGAAAACCGGCTGCATGATTGAGGGCTTCCTGAGCTTCAAGACCGTGATCCTGCTGGAGCACATCGAACCAAACCTTAGCATGAGCCAAGTCCTTGGAAACTTCGACATCCAGCAGGGTGATCATGCCTACGCGCGGGTCTTTTACCCGGTCGCGAACCAACACCGCCAGTTCCCGGCGGATTTGTTCGGCTACCCGGTCAGTCCGGGCAAAGCCGTGATGCGAATGGCGGGCAGGCATTGTCTAGATCTTCCTCGCCACTTCGATTTTTTCATAACATTCGATCTGGTCGCCCTTACGCACGTCGTTGTAGTCTTTGACCGCGATACCACACTCCGTACCCATGATGACTTCTTTCACGTCATCACGGTGGCGGCGCAGTGATTCAAGCTCACCTTCAAACACCACTACGTTGTCACGCAGTACACGGATTGGCAAGCCACGGCGTACCGCACCATCCACCACCAGGCAGCCTGCTACCTGACCGAAACCAGAGGCACGGAACACTTCGCGGACTTCTGCCAAACCGACAAATACTTCACGGACTTCCGGCGACAGCAAGCCACTCATTGCTTCCTTCACGTCGTTGATTACGTCGTAAATGATGCTGTAGTAGCGGATTTCCACGCCTTCATCACTGGCTGACTTGCGTGCTGTCGCATCAGCCCGCACGTTGAACGCCACCATGATGGCCTTGGAAGCGGCGGCCAAATCCACATCGCTTTCGTTGATACCACCGATACCGGAAGATACCACACGCACTTCCACTTCCTCGGTAGACAACTTGAGCAACTCGCTGCGGATGGCTTCCACGCTGCCCTGCACGTCGGCTTTGACCAACAGGTTGACCTGAGCACGGTTGCCGGATTGCATCTGGCTGAACAGATTGTCGAGTTTGGCGCTGCTTTGCGCGGCGAAACGGCTGTCACGCTGCTTTTCACGGCGCATTTCAGCAATTTCCTTGGCTTTGCGTTCGTCGTTCAACACGACAACTTCATCGCCTGCTTCCGGTGCAGCAGAAAGACCCAATACCGCTACCGGAATGGAGGGGCCTGCTTCCCTAACTGGACGACCGGTTTCGTCGAACATGGCACGCACACGCCCATACTCGGAACCGCATAGCAACAGGTCGCCCTTACTCAAAGTACCGCTGCGCACCAGGATGGTGGCAACTGCCCCACGGCCTTTTTCGATACTGGCTTCGATAACGTTACCCACAGCCGGGGCATTGGTCGGCGCAGTCAGTTCCTGTACTTCCGCTACCAGCAACAAGGTTTCGAGCAGTTCATCAATACCCTGCCCTGTCTTGGCAGATACCTTGACCACGGGGACATCACCGCCCCAGGCTTCAGTATTGACATCATTCTGGGAAAGTTCAGCCAGCACCCGGTCAGGGTCAGCCGCCGGTTTGTCGATTTTGTTGATGGCAACCACCATAGGAACACCTGCCGCCTTGGCGTGCTGGATAGCTTCCTTGGTTTGTGGCATGACGCCATCATCAGCCGCCACGATCAGCACCACGATGTCAGTAACCTGTGCACCACGGGCCCGCATTTTGGTAAATGCCGCATGGCCTGGGGTATCGAGGAAAGTAACAGTACCGTGATCGGTATCAACGTGGTAAGCACCAATGTGCTGGGTAATGCCCCCGGCTTCGCCCGCAGCAACGCGGGTTTTGCGGATGTAGTCCAGCAAGGAGGTTTTACCGTGGTCAACGTGACCCATGATGGTGACAACAGGTGGACGGGTATGGTGTTCGTATTCGGTATCCTGATCCATCATCGCTGCCAACAGCGCAGCATCATCCATTTCCTGCATGGGCTTGGCTTTGTGACCCAGCTCTTCTGTCACCAGAATCGCCGTATCCTGATCAATCGACTGGTTGATTGTGACCATCATGCCCATTTTCATCATGGCCTTGATGATGTCAGTGGCACGGATCGCCAGTTTTTGCGCCAGATCGGAAACCACGATAGTGGGTGGAATCTCGATGTCTTTTACCACGGGAGCTGTCGGCTTTTCAAAACCGTGCTTATTGTTGCTGCTGGCCTGACGAGGATCAGGTTTGCCTGCCTGTTTGCCGCCCCCCTTTTTCTTGCCAGAACGGTTCCCACCCGGCACATGCAATTCTTCACGGTCACGACCACCTGTACTTTTGCCGCCTTTGACCGGCTTGCGTGCCACTTTTTTATCTGCACTGAAGTCATCCTCACGCAAAGGCGTCGGCAACTGCGGTGCAGCTTCTTCCACTTCCACCGTTTCTGTCACCGTGCGGGGAGCCAGAGAAGGCTTAGGTTTCGGCTTGATCTTGGAAGGACGGCGTTTCAACGCAGCCGCAGCCTCTTCACGGGCAGCCGTTGCAACAGCCACACGCTGTTCCATTGCAGTAGGTTTTTCTCCCTCAACGGCATCACTAACCTTAGCCTCTGCCACGGGTTCAACCGCAGCAACCACTTTTCTCACCACAAGCCCAGGCCTGACAACTGGCGCCGGTTTTTCCACGGGTTCTGGATTGACAACAGGTGCTGGCTGTACTTCTTGTACAGCTACAGTCTCTTCCACCACTGGGGAAGCTGGTACATTCTGGACAACGCCGGTTTCAACCCGTACACCTGCTGGTACTGTCTCAACCTGAGCAGGCTTCGGCTCATTTACCACCGGCACAGGCTCAACATTTTCAGGACGTTGGGTTTTCTGACGCTGTTGTTCAATACGGCGAGCCTCCAGTTGGCGGCGCTCCTGCTCGGCTTTCTGGATGGCGGCTTCGCGCATATTGCGTTCTGCAACCATCTGACGAGCTACTTCTTCGGCACGGTTGGCTCTTTCCTGAGCCGACGGCCCTGATCTGTCATCATCTCCCGCCTGCCCAGGGTTAAAACTTTTCTTGCGTCTGACTTCAACACTGACCGTGGTTTTGCCACGACCGGCACCTACCGTCATTTCGCTGGTAGAACGGCGCGTCAGGGTAATTTTGTTACCACCACCGCCGGGTGTGCCGGTAGAAGAAGCCCCCTGACGGATATGTGCCAGTAGTGTCAACTTCTGGGCATCAGTAATCCATGCATTGGGGCCATCTACCGTGATGCCTGCGTCCTGTAGCTGCTTGAGCAGAACTTCAACGGGAGCGTTGATCATCTCGGCAAGTTTTTTAACTGCTATATCCGACATACTTACTCTTTCTCCCGCAGAATCACTGTTCTGCCGTATCCGCAAACCAAGGGGCGCGTGCTGTCATGATCAGGCTGGCGGCACGCTGTTCGTCAATCCCGGTAATTTCCATCAACTCGTCAACAGCCTGCTCTGCCAGGTCTTCCATAGTGCAGATGCCGTTTTCTGCCAGTTTGAATGCCAATGCCTCATCCATGCCGTCCATGTGCAGCAGATCTTCGGCTGGCAAATGGCTGTCTTGCGAAATGGCCTGGGACAGCAGGGCTGTCTGGGCGCGGTCACGCAATTCATTGATGATACCCTCATCAAAGCCTTCAATCTGCATGAATTCTTCTACCGGCACATAAGCCACTTCTTCGAGACTGGTGAAGCCTTCTTCCACCAACAGGACAGCGACTTCTTCATCAACATCCAATCTTTCCATGAACATGTTGACGACAGCTTGTTGCTCTGCCTGAGTTTTGGCTTCGGCTTCTTCTACGCTCATCACATTCAGAATCCACCCCGTCAGGTCACTGGCAAGACGCACATTCTGACCACCACGCCCGATAGCCTGTGACAGCTTGCTGCTATCCACGCCGATGTCCATGGTTTTGCTTTCTTCATCCACCACGATAGACAAGACTTCGGCTGGAGCCATCGCATTCATTACATAGGTGGCAATGTCATCGTTCCAGAGCACAATGTCGACGCGCTCCTTGCCCCCCAGCTCATTAGTGACAGTCTGGATACGTGAACCACGCATCCCTACACATGCACCAATCGGGTCAATATTGGGCAGATTGGCACGCACGGCAACCTTGGCACGGGAACCAGGATCGCGGGCAGCTCCCATGATGTCGATCATTTCTTGGCTGACTTCTGGCACTTCCAGTTTCATCAGCTCAATCAGGAAATTGACATCAGCACGACTGACAATCATCTGCGGGCCACGCGCATCCTGACGGATCTCCTTAAGGTAGCCACGTACCCGTGCACCGGTATGCAGCATGTCACCGGGAATCATTTCTTCACGCGGAATGAAGGCTTCCGCATTTTCACCCAGATCCAGCACCACACCTTTGCGGTCGGCACGTTTGACTACACCCATGATCAAGTGCCCTACATGATCACGAAAAGCGGAAACCACTTTTTCACGCTCGGCTTCACGTACCTTGGCGACAATGACCTGTTTCGCAGTCTGTGCGGCAATGCGCCCAAAATCCACGGAAGCAATTGACTCTTCGATATAATCACCGATCTGTGCATCCAGGCCGCGATCTTTGGCATAGCTCAGCAGAATCTGACGCTCCGGGCTTTCAAATTCAGGGTCTTCGTCATCCATCACTTTCCAGCGACGGTAGGTTTCATAATCACCTGTCTGACGGTTGACAGCAACACGCACATCCATGCCCATGCCGTAACGTTTGCGGGTAGCCATTGCCAGTGCAGTTTCGACAGCCTGAAAAATCAGTTCCTTGCCGACATTTTTTTCGTTTGATACTGCATCAACAACATAGAGAATTTCTTTATTCATGCGTGTTTACCGCCCTTGCGCTGAGGTCGAATATCCAGAACCAGTCTGGCACGGTCAATAATATCGTGCGGAATGGTGTATCTATTACCTTCTACCTGCATGGAAATCTTTTCATCATCCACTTCCAGCAGTTTGCCTACAAAATTGCGTCGCTTTTCAACCGGCAGACGGGTACGCACCTTGATCTGTTCACCCAGGTAACGGGCAAAATGAGCCGGAACAAACAGCACCCGATCCATACCGGGGGAAGATACTTCGAGGATGTAGGCAACCGGAATCAGGTCATCCACGTCCAGAGCCGCACTCAACTGGTTACTGACTTTGCCGCAATCATCCACGGTAATGCCATCTTCAGCATCAATGAAGACGCGCAACAGGGCACTCTCCTGCTGCGGGCGGTATTCATATCCCCACAAATCATAACCAAGACCGGTTACAGTTGTGTTAATCAGTGTATCCAGTTGTTCCTGCATACTTTTTTACGCACCTTTCCATACGGCAGATAATAAAAAAGCCCCTTAAAGGGGCTTTTTGTATTTGGTAGCGGGGGCAGGATTTGAACCTGCGACCTTCGGGTTATGAGCCCGACGAGC
>ERZ761609.560-NODE-560-length-41902-cov-47.880278_pt1 | contig 41902 bp, 40 predicted proteins | sample MGYA00511163_ERZ761609 | MGnify/ENA primary metagenome ERZ761609 (study PRJEB28899, sample SAMN02445070) | bioreactor sludge metagenome | biome: EBPR sludge | place: Australia: Brisbane, Thorneside Wastewater Treatment Plant | collected 2011-12-16 ...
CGAGATTGGTCAGTGACTGGAGTTCAGACGTGTGCTCTTCCGATCTGGGTTGGGTAAGGCCGAGGGCAAGCACACTGCGAACGACGATTTCCGGCAACAAGGGAGCAGTCACCTCCAGGCAGGGATCAAGTGAGGTTCTTCTCTCTCATTCTATAAGGTTGGCGGAGCGAGCGATCAATGGCGGGCGGAGCTGTTCCTGGCATGGTTCGATGCCATGACAACCTGCTTTGCGGCTCGACGCGCATTGGTGTGAATGCTAGCATGAGGCTGCAATGGTCACTGTTACTCAATCCGTTGCGTTGGCGTTCGCGGCCCTCGCCGGCTACTTGTACGCCGCCACGAGAAACTGGGTGTGGTATCCGAAGTGGCTGAGAAAGTTTGTCTTTGACGAGAAGCCGCGTAAGGGCTCCTAGCGCAAGCGCAGGCTGACGCCAGGACCGGATTCCGAGACCAATCGGCGAGATCGGCCCTGTCACATTCAGCTACTCTCAGGGTATGGCTGCGATCGAACTGACAGTCAATGGGCGCAGGCAGCGGACTGACGTTCCCACGGGCGCCATGCTGCTCGAAGTCCTAAGGGAAGGGTTCAAGTTGACGGGCGCCAAGCCCGGCTGTGGCGAGGGCGCTTGCGGGGCGTGTACTGTTTTGCTGGACGGCCGAGCGGTGAAAGCGTGTATCACGCCGGCGCTGTCCGCACGCGGCAAGCAGGTAGTCACCATTGAAGGACTCGCGCGCGGGAACGCGCTCCATCGCGTGCAGCAAGCCTTTCTCGACGCGGAGGCGTACCAATGCGGCTACTGCACGCCGGGGATGATCATGGGGGCGGTGGCGCTGCTCGACAAGAACCCGCAGCCCAGTGAGGCCGCCGTTCGTCAGGCACTGGAGGGGCACATCTGCCGGTGCGGAACCTATCCGCGCATTGTAGAGGCGGTGCGCATGGCTGCGCGGGAGACCCGCCGTGGCTGACAGCAATCTCCTCCGGGACTACAAGCGCAGGGAGTTCCTCCGGCTGCTGAACGGCGGCACGGCGGTGGCGCTGACGCTTCCCGTGGCCGGGGCGCAGGCGGCAGTGCCGGCGCGGCTCGCGCGCGTGGGCGAGTTGTACGAACTCTACACGGGCAAGATTGACATGGGCCAGGGCGCGCGCACGCTGCTGGCGCAGGCGGCCGCCGAGGAGTTGGGCGTGCCGGTGAGCGCGATCCGGGTGGTGATGGGCGACACGGCGCGGGTGCCGGACGACGGCGGCACGTGGGCGAGCCTGACCACGCCGCAGACTGTCCCGGCGGTGCGTGAGGCGGTCGCCCGCGCCCATGGCGGCACGCCGCGCGTGCCCGCCGATTGGAAGGTGCTGGGGCAGTCTGTGCCCAATGTGCTGGGCCGCGCGATTGTGACCGGGGGGCAGGAGTATGCGGGCGACTACCGGCACGAGGGGGCGCTGGCGGGGGTCGTCCTTCGTCCGCCGGGGCTGCACGGCCGGCTCGAATCCGCTGATGTGGAAGCCGCGAAGAAGCTTGCGGGCGTCACCGTGGTGAATCAGGATGGCTGGATCGGCGTCGCCGCGGCGACGGTGCGCGAGGCGCGGCGCGCGGCGAATCTGATCCGCGCGCAGTGGACGCAGGAGCCGGACCGGCCGGTGGAGGAACTGGCGCGGCCATGGAAGCAGCAGGCCATCGCTCCGGTGGAGGACAACCAGACGCGGTATCCGCCGCTCGTCCGGCAGGGTGATGTGGAAGGCGCGCTGGGCCGCGCCGCGAGGCGCCAGTCCACGACGTATTGGACGCCGATGATCGCGCACACCGCGCTGGAGACGCGCTCGGCGACGGCGGAGTGGAGGGGCGACCGGCTCACGGTGCATTGCGGGAAGCAGGCGCCGTTTCTGGTACGGAGCGAAGTGGCGAAAGCGTTGGGCATTGCCGAGGAGCAGGTCCATATTGTCAGCCTGATGCCCGGCGGCGGCTTTGGCGGCAAGCAGCGGGCGGATGTGGAGATCGAAGCCGCGCGGCTGGCGCGGGCGGCGGGGCGGGCGGTGCGTGTGGAGTGGTCGCGCGAGGAGGAATTCCGCTGGGCGTATGCGCGCCCCGCCGCGCTGATGGAGATTGAAAGCGGCGCCGATGAGCAGGGGCGCATTCAGGCGTGGCGGCACCGGAACTACAACGCCGGCGCGCCCGGGTTGCCGCCGCCCTATGCCTTCAGGGATCAATCCAACGAAGCGTGGCGCACGCCGGCGCCCTACCGGCAGGGGTCCTACCGGGCGCTCGCCTCGACCGCGAACAACTTTGCGAGGGAGTCCCATATGGACGAGCGGGCGGCCGAGTTCAAGCGCGATCCCATCGACTATCGCCTTGAACATATTGACGACGCGCGCTTGCGCGAGGTGCTGGAGCGCGGGGCGAAGCGTTTCGGTTGGCCCGGGGCGGGGAAGGGGTGCGGCGTGGCCTGCACGATTGAGAAGGACGGCCGGCTCGCCATCTTCGCCGAAACCGCAATGGAGGGAGGCAAGCCACGTATTGTCCGCATGCTGATGGTGGCGGACTTTGGCGCGGCGCTGAATCCCGGCAATCTGCGGAATCAGATGATGGGCGGGCTGATTCAGGGGCTGGGCGGCGCGCTGTTTGAGGAGTGGACACCGGCCACGCGAAGCTTGCGCGCCTACCGCGTGCCGCGTTTCAGCGACGTGCCTCCCATTGAGCTGCACCTGATCGACCGCCGCGAGACGCGATCGGCGGGCGCGGGCGAAGCGCCGATTGTCCTGGTAGCGCCCGCGATTGCGAACGCCCTGTTCGCGCTTACCGGAGAGCGTCGCCGCCGCCTGCCGCTGATGGGCTGAGCTTTTCGAGCACGACGGTTTCCACTTCACGGCGGTATTCGTCGAGCAGTTCCGGGGTGGCCGCTTCGAAGCGGAGGACCAGGACGGGCTGGGTGTTTGAAGCGCGAACCAGTCCCCAGCCGTGCGGGAAGAGCACACGGACGCCGTCGATGCCGATGGTTTCGTAGCGCTGCTCGAAGTGCAGTTTTGTGCGGGAGACGACGTCGAATTTGCGTTCGTCCGGACAGTCGATGCGCAGTTCCGGCGTGCACAGCATGGCGGGCAGCCCTTCGGTCTGGGCCGAGAGCGGCCGTCCGCTGGCCGCGACGATCTCGATGAGGCGGCAGGCGGAGTAGAGCGCGTCGTCGTAGCCGAGGTACCGGTCGGCGAAGAACATGTGGCCAGACATTTCGCCGGCGAGTTCCGCGTGGGTCTCCTTCATCTTGGCCTTGATGAGGGAGTGGCCGGTCTTGTACATGATCGGGTTGCCGCCGAGGCGCTTGAGTTCGTCGTACATCACCTGCGAACATTTCACTTCGCCGATGAAGGTGGCTCCGGGCTTGCGCGTGAGGATTTCGCGGCCGAAGATGAGCATCAGCATGTCGCCCCAGATGACGCGGCCCTTTTCATCCACCGCTCCGATGCGGTCCACGTCGCCATCGAAGGCGATGCCGAGGTCGGCGCCCGTCTCGAGCACTTTCGTCTTCAGGGCATCGAGGTTCTCCTCGACGGTGGGGTCGGGGTGGTGGTTGGGGAACCGTCCGTCCGGCTCGAAGAAAAGGGGGATCGCTTCCACATTGAGGCGTTCGAGGAGGCGGCTGAGGGTGGGACCGGCGGCTCCATTGCCGGCGTCGAAGACGACCTTGACCCGGCGGTTGAAGCGGAACTGGCGCGCCACTTCATCCACGTAGGCGGGAATGGCATTCGCGGTGGAGGCGCGGCCGGCGCCGGCGGGGAAGGCATGGCCGGAATGGAGGCGGTAGAGATCCTGAATTGCCTCGCCATGGAGCGTCCCCGCGCCCAGCATGGTTTTGAAGCCGTTGTACTCGGCCGGATTGTGGGAGCCGGTGATCATCACGCCAGCGGCGCCTTCGCCCGAGCGGGTCACGGCATGGTAGAGGACGGGCGTAGGCACCATGCCGAGGTCCACGGTGTCGCAACCGGTGGACAGGAGCCCATCACGCAGGGCATCGCGAAGGCGCGGGCCGCTGAGGCGGGCGTCGTGGCCCAGGGTGACGGACCGGACGCCGGCGCGATCGAGATAAGCGCCGAGGGCCTTGCCGAGCAGGCGGACGCCCTCATTGGAGAGTTCCGCATCGGCAAGGCCGCGGATGTCGTATTCGCGGAAGATCGTCTGTTTGAGCATGGACAAACTCCTATGATGCCCCATTGGGGGTTAGCGCATGATGTGGAGCAGGCTGGAGTAGTCGTCGGTCCAAAGCAGCCGAGGGCCGGGGGCGGGTCCGGAGGTATCGGGTTTGCGGTCCATGAGCACCCAGACCGCGCCCACGGAATCGAGGTCCGCGTCGGCGGAAGTGGAAAGCGCCGCCGCGCGCCAACCCATGTCGCGCCCGAGCGCCAAAGCCACTTTTGCGAGGTTCAGGTGGAGGTTCGAGAGGTGCATGGCCAGCACGCCATCCGGTTTGAGATGGCGGCCGTAGATTTCCATGGCCTCGCGGGTGAGGAGGTGGACGGGCACGGAATCGCCAGTGAAGGCATCGACCACGAGGACGTCGTAATGCTGGTCCGGCTCGCGCGCCAGCAACAGGCGGGCGTCGCCCAACGCCACTTCGACGCGCGCCGGGGCGTCGGCGAGGTAGGTGAAGTACCGCATGGCCATGTCCACCACGAGCGGATTGATTTCGTAAAAGCGAAACACGTCGCCGGGCCGGGCGTAGGCGGCGAGGGCGCCGGAGCCCAGACCCACCAGGCCGACGCGCCGCGGACCTGTATTTTCGCGGCTCAGCAGCATGCCAACGCCGGTGGAGGGTGTGTAGTAGGTGAGCGAAGTCCGCCGCTTGTCTTCATCCATGGCCTGCGAGCCGTGGTTGACAGAGCCGTGGATCAAAGTGCGCAGCCGGCCGTGGACGGGACTCTGCCGCTCGGTGACCCGTAATGCGCCATAGAAGTTGCGGGCCGCCGCCACGACGTTGGACTCAAGCGAGAGCCACTGCGCCCCCGCTGAGACCACGACGAAGATGACGGCGGCGGTGGCGGCGACATCGGTGATCCACGAGTAGCGGTAGACCACGAAGAGCACAGTGATGGAGGCCAGCGCGAGCAGGATGGGGAGTTCGAGATGGTGATGGAAGAGCAGGGGAGCGATCAGGGCGACGAAGACCGAGCCGAGTGCGCCGCCCGCCGCCATTGCGATGTAGAAGCTGGTCAATTGGCGCTCCGGAGGCCGGCGCAAGGCGAGTTCGCCGTGGAGGAAGAGACATGCGGCGAACAGGCCCAGCGAGAAGATGACCACGCCGAGGCCCAACATGCGCGACGGGGCCAGGTAGTTCATCGCCGCCGCCATGGCCACGAGTCCGGCGAAGGCCAGAGGCGCTCCCCAGGCGCGGCGGTAGCGATCGGATTCGAAGGTGACCACGAACGAGAGCAAATAGATCAGGAGCGGCAACACCCACAACAGCGGAAATGGGGCCACGACGAGACAGAGATGGTCAGTCACGGCCACGAGCAGAGCCGAGCCGAGGAAAGCAAGGAAGAGCCAGAGCGCCACATCGCGGTTGGCCAGCGGAGTGGCTGTTGAAACCGGTGCGGGTGACGACTTCACGGGGTGCCGCAGCCAGACCAACGCCGCCGCGCCCAGATGCAGGATCGCGGCGGCGGCGAAGAGCCACTGCCAGAAAGCTGCGATCCGCATCCATCCCCAGTTTGGCTCGAACAGGAAGGGGAAGGCGAGCAGGGCCAGGACGCAACTCAGGTTCGACCAGGCGAAAAGGCGGTAAGCCCCCCGCTGGGGATACAGCAGCGAATGCCAGTACTGCAGCAGCGGGCTGGTGGCCGCAAGAAGCAGGTAGGGTGCGCCGATGGTCGCCAGTAATTGTGCGACGATGCCCGCCGCCGGGGCGCCCTCTCCCGGCCAGGAGATCGAGGTGGTCACGCCCTGCAAGGCCAGCAACGCCACGCCACAAGCCAGTCCGTGGACCAGCGCCTGTTTCCGCGGCTCCAGCCGGCGCGCCAGCGCGTGGGCGTAGAGATAACCGAGCAGCAACATGGCCTGATAAAAGACCAGGCACACGGCCCAGACGGAAGCGCTGCCACCGAATACCGGGAGCAGCCGCTTCGCCATCATCGGCTGAATCAGGAACAGACAGAATGCGCTGCTGACGACACCCGCTGCGATCAGATACAAAGGCTGTGCCCCCAGCAGTATCGTCTCACACGCATCCGGTGGGGGCCTACTCCGCCTTTGCTTCTTCGCGCTTCAACCGGTTGATCTGCTTCACGATGATGAAGATCGCGAAGGCGACCAGCACGAATTGAATGATGTTGTTGAGCAGATTGCCGTAAGCCAGCACCGCACCGCCGGCCTCCTTGGCCTTGGCGAGGCTTTCGTAAGTCTTGCCGTCCAAGGCGATGAAGAGGTTGGTGAGATCCACCCGCCCGGTCAACAGGCCGACCAGGGGATTGATGATGTCCTCCACGATCGAGTTCACGATTTTGCCGAAGGCGGCACCGATCACCACGCCGACCGCGAGATCAATGGCATTGCCTTTGACCGCGAATTCCTTGAATTCAGATAACATACCCATGGCGATGGAGCATACCACAGCGTATGGCGGGTTGGAATGCCGGGGTGTACCGGAAGCAGCGGGCTGATTCGGGGGTCAATCGTTCGCCTGGGGGGTCTTCAGGCGGAAGTACTGGGCTTGAGTGAATGGGCGGCTCTGGTAGCTCCGGGCGAGACGGGCCTGCGGGGAACGCGGCGCCAAGCGATCGACTTCGCGGTACGCCTGCCGGGCGGGCTCCCGGTTGCCAGTCAGGTCGAGGCTTTGGCCGAGGCGGAGCCAGCTCATCAGGGCCGAATGGAGATGAAGCTTGCCGGCGCCTGCCGTGGCGCGCCGAAGGCAAACCGCGGCTTCGGGCCATCGTTCGAACCAGAAGAGCAGGTCCCCGCGCGCGGCATCGATGCGTTCGGGCGGCAAGGTTTTGAAGCCGGGCGCGCCGGAAAGGCGCCGCTGCTCGATACGGTCGAGCGTGGCGAGCGAATCTTCGCGCCGGCCGAGATCGGCATACATCTGGGCCAGTTCGAACATGAACAGGAAATTGCGCGGGTACATCGCTTCGAGTTGTTCGAGGAGAGGAACCGCATCCTGGGGGCGGCGTTCGCGGCGATAGGCCACGCCGAGCAGGATCATAGCATCGACGCGGTTGTCATCGCCTTTAGCGGCGACGGTTTGCATGGTGCGAATGCCCTGCTCGCGGTCTCCGCGGAAGCCGGCCAGGAAACCCAGGGCTTTCATTCCCCAAGGGAGGCTGCCGACGACATAGTCGTGGAACCCCTGCATCATGCGCGCATCGATGCGCTGCGGCTGCATCTCGCTGACGCGATTGTGAAGCCTGCGGCCGGCGGTGAGGTCACGCAGCGAGTCGAGCCATGCGCGGCGGACCAGGAAGTTATAGGTGCCGCGCAAGCCGAGCGCGGCGCCATGATGATACATCGCATCCGGGTCCGGCGGCCGGGCCTCGACACCGGCGCGGGTCAAATCGAGGGCTCGGGCGACGGCCGACTGGAACCGTTTTTCCTCTTCGGGCGTGGCTTCCACATCCTCACGCCTGAGGAACGAGTCTGAACCCGTGACCAATTGGCTTTCCAGGGCGCCAGAGCGGTACATGAGCGAGAACAGCACTGCCTGGGCGATGGCATTGTGGCGCCGGGCGTCGTCCGGGCGAGCCGCCACGGCTTGTTCAAAGGTGGCAATCGCCTGGGGGTATTCGACGCTATAGAAATGCTCGAAACCCTTTTCGAGCAGGGGATCGGCCCCGCAGCAGGCCAGCGGCATGGCTAGTAGCATCAGGAATCGCAACTGCCGCCTCCCAACTGGCGCAAGGCCCACTCGGCGTGTTCACGGAGGGCGGGCTCCTCGGAAGCCGCGAGATTTTCGAGTGCACTCCTGTGGCGTGGATCGCCCGAGTTGCCCATCACCAGGGCGAGATTCTTCAACAGACCGGAGTACTTCGTCCGCCAGAGCGGAGTGCGGCGAAATCTGGCGCGAAATTCCTCGGGCGTCATCTCCGCCAACTCGTGCAGATCGGGTGTGGCGTTCACCGGTTGGAACCCCGGCTCGATCGAACTGGGCGCTCTGCGGTTCCATGGGCACACGTCCTGGCACAGATCACACCCGAATAGATGCTCGCCAACCCCGGCGCGCAGTTCTTCCTGGACCGCGCCGCGCTGTTCGATGGTCAGTGTGGAGATGCAGAGGCGGGCATCCAACGCCCAATCCGGGCCGGGTGCGCCTGGCCCGGGCACGAGCGCCTGCGTCGGACAGATGTCAATGCATCGACGGCACGTCCCGCAGCGGTCCGGTGGTGGTCCATCCGGTGGAAGTGCCACTGAAATAAGCACTTCGCCCAAAAAGAACCACGATCCGAGGGGTTCATTGAGCAGGCAGGTATTCTTCCCGATCCATCCGAGGCCCGCCGCCCGGGCATAGGCTCTTTCGAGTAGCGGGGCGGTATCGACGCAGATGTTGAATTCGAACTCCCCCCACGAAGCGCGCAAGCGCTCGACCATCGCCTCCAGTCCACGGCGCACCACATCGTGATAATCCTCTGCGCCCCAGGCGTAGCTTGACACCCTGCCCTGACCGGGACCCGGCTCAAGATCCCTGGTTTTGTATAGTTTGCCGACGCAGAGGACGGACCGGGCGGAGGGCAGAAGGGTGCGAGGATCCTCCCTGACGCCGGCCCGATGGTCAGTCAGGTAGCCCATCGGGCCTGCCATTCCGGCCTCCACCCATTGCCGGTAAAACTCAAATTCTTCCAGCGGCAAGGCCGGCGCCACACCCGCCAATTCAAAGCCGCACTCGCATGCCGCCCGCCGGAATTCGGCCGCCTCGGCCACGTGCGCTTTCTTCACCGATCTCCCCTGAAATCATGCTACTATGCCCGATGCGTCCGTCGCCGGTACCGTTGAATCCCTCAGATCGCCGTTCAACCCCTCTGAGCCGCAATTAAACAAATATCCCTGTTCCTGCATCGGGCATCTATCCTACAATTCTGTGGAACGCCCGAGGAGTCTCTCCTCGTGACCGATTAGGAGCATACACACCCAAAATGGCAAAGCCGATCAAGTATGTGGAGAAAGCGGCCACTGTAGCCGCGAATGCCATCTGGCAGGTCTTCGACACCCTGAACCAGATCAATCAGAATCCCGGCTTCACCCCCAAGTGGTCGGAAAAGCCCTTGCTGAAGTCCTACGAGAAGATGAAGCCCAAGCTGGGCTGGCCCCGCACGACTGATTCGCTGTGTCCGAAGTGCATCCCCGAGATTCGTCAGGAGATCCTGGACGGCAAGAAGGATGTCAGCGTTCTGGTCAACGATCGTCCCGGCGAGATCAAGGCCACGATTATCGAGCGCGACGGCAAGATCATCATGACGAAGGAGTGCCCCATTCACGGCTACTTCGAGGATGTGATGGCGATCGACGCCGAGTTCTTCAAGCACCTGGAAGAGGTGTTCCCCGGCCGCGACATTCGCGCCCACAACGACAAGGATCTTCACAAGCACGGCTCATCGACCATTACGCATGGCCGCGGTTCGGTGCTCACGATCGACCTCACGAACCGCTGCAACATGATGTGCGACCCGTGCTTCATGGACGCCAACCAGGTGGGGTTCGTGCACGAACTGAGCTGGGAAGACGTGAAGACGATGCTCGACAACGCCCTGAAGATCAAGCCCCGGCGCCAGATGTCGGTGCAGTTCTCGGGCGGCGAACCGACGCTTTCGCCGTACTTCCTCGACGCAGTCCGCTATTGCAAGCAGGTTGGTTACAACTCCGTGCAGGCCGCCACGAACGGCATCGAGTTCGCCAAGTCGAAGGAGTTCAGCCGTCAGGCTGCCGAAGCCGGCCTCCGCTATGCCTACCTGCAGTTTGACGGCATCGGCAACGCGGCCAACTCGCATCGCGCGGTGGGCAACCTGTTCGACGTGAAGCTGAAGGCGATCGACCACCTGCACTCGGCCGGAGTGGACATCGTGCCGGTCACCACCATCATTAACGGCATCAACAACGAGCAGGTGGGCCGCATCATTCAGTTTGCGCTAGATAATCCGAAGAAGATCAGCTTCCTGAGCTTCCAGCCGGTCTCCTTCACCGGCCGCGACGAGGCGGTCACCGACGAGCGCCGCGCTGCCCAGCGCTACACGCTGTCGCACCTGGCGCACGACGTGAAAAACCAGACCGGACTCGGCGAGCCGAAGCGCGACTGGTACCCCATCAGCTTCATGAGCACGTTCTCGGACTGGGCCGACCTGATCCATGGGCCTCAGGCGGAATGGGGCCAGCTTTCCTGCGGTTGCCACCCGAACTGCGGCATCGGCATGGCGGTGATGATCGACAAGGAGACCAAGGAATCCGCGCCGGTCACCCGTTTCCTCAATGCCGACCGTCTTGCGAAGGACATTCAGCGCGTGAACGATGCCGCCCGGGGCCGCTTCCTTTCGGTGTTCGGCATGGCGCTCGCGCTGATGCGGAACTACGACCCATTTCAGGCCCCATCGAACTTCAAGATTGTTGACCTGCTGAAGAAGTTCGACAAAACCTTCGGCGCGACGGGCCGGAACTACGGCTCCGTGAAAGGCGACCGCACCCTGACCGACATTGAGCGCCGCCGCCGCGACCGCTGGAACTTCCTGTTCATCGCCGGCATGTGGTTCCAGGATCTGTTCAACTACGACTTCCGCCGGACCGAGCAGTGCATTATCCCCTACGCGACCCAGGAAGGCGAGATCAGCTTCTGCGCCTACAACACGGGCGTCGGCTGGCGGAACATCGTCGAGAAGATGCATATGACGGCCACGCTCACCAAGTGGTACGAGGAGTACGGCCGGCACGAGATCTTCGCGGGTAACAAGAACGTCGGCCTGACTGACACGCAGCACGCCTTGTTGCTGCGCGACGAGATCGTGACCAACGAAGTGCAGCGCGACCTCGACAAACTCGGCATCGCGAAGACCGCGCGCGAGGAGAAGATCCGCGCCCGCGACGAGAAGCTGCGCAAGTCCAAGGAAGCCGAAGACGCCAAGATGATGGAGCTTTACAAGAAGCACGTCTTGAAGGAGCCCGAATCGAACCTGGTGCAGATCAAGGGCATTGCAGCCGCGCCCAAACCCGCGGAGGCGAAGGAAGAGATCGGCGCCCTCGGCGACTAAGCTTTAAGCACCTTTAACAACCTCCTATTCGGTAAATCCCGCCCGGGTCCGCAACGTCGGTCCCGGGCGTATTTGTTTGCGCCCGGGGTCCGAATCGGGTCAGAAAACCATTACTTGGGCGGCTTCGCGGGTCCAGCGGGAGAGTTCCTCGAGGTTGCTTTGTCGGGAGCCGGGGATGAGTTGTTCGGCAGTGATGGCGCGGGCCTCCATGCAGGTCCGGCAGACTCCGGCGTGGCGGTGGCCGGCGAGAAAGCGCTGAAGCATCCACTCGATGTTGTGGCCGTTGGCGGGGTCGGGCTGATTGGCGACAGCGCACCAGGCGCCCTCGCCCATGAAGAAGAGGCGGACCTCGGTGTCGCCGTCCGCGGTCAGCGCGGTTGCGAAGCGGAGGGCGTTATAGGCGCGTTCGCCCTCGCCGGGGGCTTCGTTGATGATGATGAGGCAGGTCAACCCGCCGACTCGATCTTGGCGATGACGGCGTCGGTGAACTCGTCGGTGCCCGATTGGCCGCCTACGTCGCGGGTGAGGTGCAGTCCTTCGCGGAAGACGGCCATGAGGGCCCGCTGGAAGCGGTCGGCCGCGGCCGGCTCGCCGATGTGGCGGAGCATAAGGATCGCGGAGGACATGAGGGCGGTGGGGTTGGCGACGCCTTGGCCGGCGATGTCCGGCGCGGAGCCGTGAACGGCTTCAAAAACGGCGTGGTCCTCACCCATGTTGGCGCCGGGGACGACGCCAAGTCCACCGACGAGGCCAGCGGCGAGATCGCTAACGATGTCGCCATACAGGTTGGGAAGAAGCAGGACGTCGAAGGTCTCCGGCCGCATGACGAGTTGCATGGAGGCGTTGTCGACGATGAGTTCGTTGTAGGCGATTTCGGGGTAGTCGGCGGCCACCTCGCGGCAACAACGGATGAAGAGGCCGTCGCTGAGCTTCATGATGTTGGCCTTGTGGACGGCGGTGATTTTTTTGCGGTGATTCTTCCGGGCGTACTCGAAGGCGTAGCGCGCGATGCGGATCGAAGCGTACCGGGTGATGATCTTGAGGCTCTCCACGACGTCCTTCACCACTTCGTGTTCGAGGCCGGAGTAAAGATCCTCGGTGTTTTCCCGGAAGATCACCATGTCGATGTTGACGTCCTGAAAACGGGTCTTCAAACCCGGCAAGGTAAAGACGGGGCGGACGTTCGCAAACAAGTCCAGCCGCTTGCGCAAGGTGACGTTGACGCTCTTGAAACCGCCGGCGATCGGTGTGGTGACCGGGCCCTTGAGGCCAATCCGCGTGCGTTCGAGCGATTCGAGCACGTGCGGGGGCAAGCTCGTGCCGGCCTCTTCGATAATGGCGGCGCTGAGTTCCTGGCGGTCCCAATCAATGGCGACGCCGGTGGCGGCGAGCGCGCGAACGGTTGCGTCGGCGACTTCGGGACCAATGCCATCGCCGGGAAGGAGGGTGATCTGGTATGCCACTTTCCTTATGGTAGCAACGCCCAACTCGTGAAAGAATAGAGACTTATGTCTGCAGTCAAACGCGCCCTCCTGAGTGTGACCGACAAGAGCGGTCTGCTTCCCTTCGCCCAAGGCCTTGCCGCACTGGGCATTGAACTGATTTCGACCGGCGGCACCGCAAAACTGCTGCGTGACGGCGGGCTGAATGTGCACGACGTTGCCGAGGTGACCGGCTTTCCCGAGATGCTCGATGGGCGGGTGAAGACGATTCATCCGCGGATAGCCGGCGGCGTTCTGGCTATCCGTGACAACCCCGCACACATGCAGGCTCTCGCGGCGCATGCGATTCCGACGATTGATCTGCTGGTGGTCAACCTCTATGACTTTGCGGCAGCGGCGGCGAAGTCAGGTGTGACCATTGAGGAATTGATCGAGAACATCGACATTGGCGGGCCGACCATGATCCGGGCGGCGGCGAAGAACCATCAGGACGTGGCGATTGTGACCGACCCGGGCGACTACAACGCGCTTTTGGAGGAACTGAATGCGAATGGCGGGGCTCTTTCGCTGAAGACGAAATGGGATCTGGCCAGGAAGGCGTATGCTCTGACGGCCCGCTACGACGCGGCGATCACAACGCGGCTGGCGCACATCGAAGTGGTGGACGGGCGCTATCAGGATCAGCCCGCGGGGTTGCCCACTACGCTCTCCATCCAAGTACCGAGCCGCCAGGTGCTGCGTTACGGGGAGAATCCGCACCAGCAAGCGGCACTGTATTCGGCGGGGACGGAGGGCGTGGCGAACGGCGAGCAACTGCACGGCAAGGAACTCAGTTACAACAATCTGGTGGACCTGGATGCCGCGTGGCAGCTGATCAACGAATTCTCCGGGCCCGCGGCCACGATCATCAAACACACCAACCCATGCGGGTGCGCGGAGTACTCCACGCTGGCCGAAGCCTACCGCAAGGCGCTGGAGGCGGACCCGGTTTCGGCATTCGGCGGAGTGCTGGCGTTCAACCGCGAAGTGGACGAGGAGACGGCTCATGAGGTGGCCAAGTTGTTTGTGGAAGCTATCGCGGCTCCTGGGTTCTCGCACAAGGCGTTGTCGATTCTGATGGCCAAGAAAAACCTGCGGCTGGTGAAGGTGCGGGGCGGGGCATCGGAAGAGCACGTAGTGAAGTCCATTGGCGGCGGCTATCTGGTGCAGTCGGCCGATTCGGCAACACTCGACCGGGCGCAGGCACGGATTGTGACGCAGCGCGGGCCTTCGGTTGAGGAGTGGAAGTCGCTCGAGTTTGGCTGGAAAGTCGCCAAGCATGTGAAGTCGAACGCGATTGTGTATGCGCGCGCCGGGCAGTTGATTGCCGCCGGGGCGGGGCAGATGAGCCGGGTGGACTCGGTGAAGGTGGGCGCGATGAAGGCGGTGCTGCCGCTGCAGGGTTCGGTGGTCGCCTCTGATGCCTTCTTCCCGTTTCCGGACGGGTTGGAGGCGGCGGCAGAGCACGGCGTGACGGCTTTTATCCAGCCGGGCGGGTCAGTCAAGGACGCCGATGTGATCGCCGCGGCAGACCGGTTAAACCTGGCGATGGTGTTCACCGGCATCCGGCATTTCCGGCACTGAGGGCGGCATCACTGTTCGAACGCGGCTGCTTCGACGAGCACAGCCTGGCGTTCCAACAGGTCGGCGGCGTAATCGAGACAGGCAAGAACGTCGGCGCGCTGGACGGGCGGATAGCGCGCCAGCACTTCGTCGATTGATTCTCCGCGGGCGAGATCGCGGAGCACCTGGTGCACAGCAACCGGGGCGCTGGGAATGCAGGCGTGACCGTGGCACAGGAGCGGGTCGATCGTGATACGTCCGGACGGCATGGCGCAAGTCCTCCGGCTATAGAGTACACCTCCGGCGCCAGCGGCAAAAGGAAGCCCCGGCGGGCGGGGCCGGCCGGGGCGATTGAATTGGGAGTTGCGAACGGAGGTTACTCGTCCTCTTCCTCGACGCCGGTCATCTCGGCGCGGGCCGCGGCGATGATCTTCTCTGCCTGCTGCTGGGGCACATAGTCGTAGTGGGAGAATTCCATCGAGAACGATGCGCGCCCCTGGGTGATCGAGGTGAGGTCGTTCTGATAGGTGAGCATTTCGGACATGGGGACCTGGGCGCGGACAATCTGGGTTCCGCCCTTGGTGTCCATGCCCTGAATGCGGCCGCGGCGGGTATTGAGGTCGCTCATGAGGTCGCCTGCATACTCGACGGGAGCGACGACTTCGGCCTGCATGATGGGCTCCAGCAGAGCCGGCTTTGCCTGCTCCATGCCCAGCTTGAAGGCTTTGCGCGCAGCCATTTTGAAAGACATTTCCGACGAGTCCACGTCGTGGTATTGACCGTCGTAGAGAGTGACCTTGAAATCCACCACGGGGTAGCCGGCGAGGTAGCCCTTTTCGGCGGCCTCGACAAAGCCTTTCTCCACGGCGGGGACGAACTGCTTGGGCACGGCGCCGCCGAAGATGGCGTTGACGAACTCGAACTTCTGGCCGCGTTCGAGCGGTTCCATCTTGACCTTGATATCGCCGAACTGTCCGTGACCGCCGGTCTGCTTCTTGTGGCGCCCGTGGACGTCGGCGAAGCCGCGGATGGTTTCGCGGTAAGGGATCTTCGGCGCCTTCAACTCCACCTCGACATTGAAGCGGCGCTTCAGCCGGCTGACGATGATTTCCACGTGTTGGCCGCCCATGCCGGCGAGCAGGAAGTCCTTCGTCTGGGGATCACGGTAGAATCGCAGCCCCTGGTCCTCTTCGATGATGCGGCTGACGGCATTGCCCATGCGGTCTTCGTCGTTGCGGGACTTGGCGGAGATGGCGTAGGCGATGGAGGGCTCGGGGAGCTGAACTTTGGGAAACGCGATCGAGTCTCCCTTTTCGCACAAGGTGTCGCCGGTCAACACGTCCCTCAACTTGGCGACCACACCGATATCGCCGGCGTGGAGTTCGTTCACCGGCAGATTGTCCTTGCCCTGGGGCACGCTGAGATGGGAAAGACGTTCGTTGCTCGAAGAGCGGATGGAAACCAGATTGGCGTCGTTCTTTAACACCCCGGAGCAGACCTTGAAGAAGCTTAGGCGCCCGGCGAACGGGTCGGCGACAGTCTTGAAGACGTAAGCGGTGACGTGGTCCTTGTCGGTGATGGGCCGTTCGACTTCTTCTCCACCGACCATTGCCTTTAGGGCGCGATGCTCCGTGGGATTGGGCGCGAATTCGAGGAGGAAGTCCATCAGGAGGTCAGTGCCGATATTGGTGAGACCGGATCCGCAGAGCACGGGAAAGATCTTGTCCTCCTTAATGGCATCGTGGAGGCCGGAGTAAATGTGCTCCGGGGCGAGGGTGCCGCTTTCAAAGAACTCTTCCATGAGTTCGTCCTTGCCTTCGGCCACATGCTCAATCAGTTGTTCGTGGAGTTCCTTGGCCCGCGCGGCGAGCGATTCGGGGATTGGGATTTCCTTGCCTTTGCCGTTGCCGTTCGGCTCATAGGAGAAGGCTTTCATGTGGACGACGTCGATGATGCCGGAGAAGTCGCGCTCAGCGCCGATGGGCAACGAGACGGGAATGCAGTGGCGGCCGAAGACCTCCTGGACGGCTTCCAGGGTGCGGTCGAAACTCGAGTTCTCCCGGTCGAGCTTGTTGATGAACAGGACGCGAGGCTGATCAAACTCCTGGGCGAAGTGCCAGACTTTCTCTGTCTGCACCTCGACGCCCCCGACGGCGTCCACGAGCACCAGTGCCGCGTCGGCGGAGGCCATCGCGGTCTTTGTGTCGTACATGAAGAGATTAAAGCCTGGAGTGTCGAGCAGGTTGAGTTTCTTCTTCTTCCATTCGACGGCGGCGATGGTGGTGGAAATGGTGAGTTTGCGCGCGATCTCCTCGTCGTCGAAATCCGTGATGGTGTTGCCCTCGTCGACTCGGGTCAGCCGGGTGGTGACGCCGGCGGCAAAAAGCATGCCCGCGGCGAGCGTCGTCTTTCCGGAATTCCCATGGCCGACGAGGGCCACGTTTCTGACATCGGTGCTTTCGTAAACCTTCACGTGAGGTCACTCCTGATTGATTTGGCCGCCGCTGGCCTTAAGGCCGGGCTGGGCATCCGTTCGCCGAAATCGTATCACAAACGACACATTGAAAACGGAGGTCGATGTCCGGTGTAAGCTGATAGAAGGGGAGGTTTGCGCCAGCTTAAGTGGCGTATTGGTCCAGGAACTTCTTCGCGGCGCGGATGCCTTCCATCTCGTCGCCTTTCCCCTCGAACTCGATGCCCACCCACCCCCGGTAGCCTGCCTCATCGACGATCTTCATCATGCGGTGCATGTCGATGCCGGTTTCATTCCCGTCGGGACCAAACTCGTGGCACTTGAAGCTGACGCCCTTGGCGTAAGGCATCATCTTGCGGACGGCTTCGTACTTGTCCGTGCCAGGAGGGAAGTTGCCGAAATCCGGCAGAAGGCCGAAGTTGGGCAGATTTGTCTTCTTCATCAGGGCCACAAGCACATCGGGGTTCGACGAAATGCCACCGTGGTTTTCGATGATGATATTAATCTTCTGCTTCGCCGCGTAATCGCAGAGCGAGGCGAAGCTTTCGGAGCAATAGCCGATGAAGGAGTCGATCTCTGCCTGGGTGGCTGGCTGCTTCTCGCCGTGCATGTTGCAGCGGATGGAGTGGCCCCCGAGTTCGGCCGTGTAGTCCACCCATTTGTGGTGGTTGCGGACGGCCTTCTGACGTTCGGCCGCCGAGGAGTGGCCCATGAGTCCCTCGTCGTCTACCATTGTCAGCACGCACTTGGTGTTCGTGCTTTCCATATTGCGCTTGAGGCGGCGGAGGTAGCCGGCGGTAGGAGCAGCCCACAGGCCGTTGACGAACTCGAGCCCCTCGATGCCAAAGCCACGGGCGACTTTCGGGAAATCGAGGTTGGTCAGCTTCCCAGATTGAATCGCTCGATGCAGCGACCATTGCGCCAGCGAGATGCGGAACTTCTTTTCCTTTTGGGCGTTCAGCAGAAAAGGGGCGGAGAGGATGCCAGCCAGCGACCGGCGCGTGAGCGTGCTCATATCCTCTCAGCTTATCAACTCAGCCGGCGAGTTCCCGGGGATGAGCAATCCAGAAGTCAGGCTGCAGGCGAGCCATCGCCTCCTGGTCGCCATAGCCCCAACGGACGGCACAGGTCCGCACTCCGGCCCGGCGGCCGGCCTCAATATCCGGGGCGGCATCGCCGATCAGGAGACAGTCGCCCGGGACAACCCCGAAGTACTCCAGCGAGCGGAGGATAACATCCGGAGCGGGCTTGGAGGGGAAACCGTCGGTACCCTGGATGTGGTCGAAATGGGCGGCGAGGCCGAACTGGGTGAGGATGTTGCGCGCCGTATCGGTGCCTTTGGTTGTGGCCGTGGACTTGCGCCCGCCGAGCGCGGCGAGCATTTCGGGCACGCCGGCATAGACGGTCGTGTTGGCATGCTGGCGGGCGAGGTAGATCGCCCGGTAGTGTGCCAGCACCTGCTCATGTTGCGCGCGGGTGTAGTGCGGCAGAACCTCGTCGAACAGGTCGAACAGGTGGTGGCCAATGAAGCTTTCCAGGTAAGCCTGCTCCAGGCCGTTGACCCCTTCGTGGGCCAGTGCTTCGCGGACTGCGCCTGTGATGTCAGCGGCCGAGTTCAGCAGAGTCCCGTCGACGTCGAACAGGTAAACCGGAAATGCAGGGATCACGCGGGCTGCGGCCGTTCTCCGTCGATCAGACCCGGATTGATGCGCGGGGTAGCAGCCGGGTCAGGGCGCAGCACCTGTTGCTCATCCTCCACCGCCGCCGCGGGAATCGCCGGCTCGGTGTCAGCCTTGCCTTCGAGCATGGCCTTCACTTCGGCGCCGTCCATAGATTCCTTTTCCAGGAGGCGCAGGGCGATATTCTCCAGCACTTTGGCGTGCTGGTCGATCAGCTCTTCGGCGCGCTTGTAGGCGGTTTCGACGAGGTGCTTCACGGCTTCGTCGATCTTAATCGCGGTGGCCTCGCTGTAGTCGCGATGCTGGGCGATTTCGCGGCCCAGGAAGATCTGTTCGTCCTTGCGGCCGAAGCTGAGGGGGCCGAGTTCGCTCATGCCATAATCACAGACCATCGCACGGGCCAGTTCGGTGGCCTGCTCGATGTCGTTGCGGGCGCCCGTGCTGAGGCGCTTGGTGTAGCGCATCTCGCCAATCCGGCCGGCCATGCAAACGCACAGGCGGGCGAAAAGTTGGACCTCGTTGCGGTTCAGCACATCGCCTTCGGGCAGCTGCATGGTGATGCCGAGTGCGCGCCCGCGCGGAATAATGCTTACCTTATGAAGGGGATCGGTGTCGGGCAGCAAAGCAGCCACCAGAGCGTGGCCTGCTTCGTGCCATGCAGTGATCTTCTTGTCTTCCTCGGTCAGGATCATCGAGCGGCGTTCTGCCCCCATCAGAACCTTATCCTTGGCGACCTCGAAGTCCACCATGGTGACCACTTTGCGGTTCTGGCGCGCGGCCAGCAGGGCGGCTTCGTTGACCAGATTTGCAAGGTCAGCGCCAGCGAAACCGGGTGTTCCACGGGCGATCACGGAGAGGTCGATGTCGTCCGACAGGGGCGTCTTCTTGATGTGGACCTTGAGGATTTGTTCCCGGCCCTTCACGTCCGGCAGACTCACCACGACGCGGCGGTCGAAGCGGCCAGGCCGCAGAAGGGCGGGGTCGAGGACGTCAGGACGATTGGTGGCGGCCACCAGAATCACGCCTTCGTTCGATTCGAAGCCATCCATCTCCACCAGCAATTGGTTGAGGGTCTGTTCACGTTCATCGTGTCCGCCGCCGAGCCCGGCGCCGCGATGGCGTCCGACGGCATCGATCTCGTCGATGAAAATGATGCACGGCGCATTTTTCTTGCCCTGTTCAAACAGGTCGCGGACACGGCTGGCGCCGACGCCGACGAACATTTCCACGAAATCCGAACCCGAGATCGAGAAAAAGGGGACATTTCCTTCGCCAGCGATGGCCCGGGCCAGCAGGGTCTTCCCAGTGCCTGGAGGGCCTACGAGCAGAACGCCCTTCGGAATCCGGCCGCCGAGCTTCTGGAATTTTTGGGGTTCGCGGAGGAATTCGATGATCTCCTGGAGTTCTTCCTTGGCCTCTTCAACGCCCGCGACATCCTTGAAGGTCACCTTTTTTTGCTGCGAACTGTGCATCCGGGCGCGGCTCTTGCCGAAGCTGAGAGCCTTATTGCCGCCGCTTTGCATCTGGCGCATCATGAAAATCCAGAAGGCAATCAAGAGCACGAAGGGGACAGTGTTGAGAATGATGGCGGTCCAATTACCAGTATCGTTGGGCTTGTAGGTGACGTTTACCCCCTTGTCGAGGAGGAGCTTGTAAACATCCTGGTAAGCGGGCGGGACGTTGGTGCGCAGCTCGCTGGTTTTGTCGTCCTTGAAGGAGCCTTTCACTTCGCTGCCGGTGATGGTGACTTCGCGGACCCTGCCGGCATCCACCTGCGTCATGAATTGGGAGAAGCTGAGTTCCTGGTTCATCCGGTTCCCGCCCGTCTTGACGACGTTCCACAGGAGGATGACCACGCAGATCACCACCACCCAGAAGATTGCTGTTTTTACGTTCGAATTCATTCCCTCTCCCGCGCGTCTGGCTCAGGCACGCTTCCGTCTCGCGCTACTGTTACAGACGCCGCGAAACGCGATTTTGATTCACTGTGCCCCTGTAACTGTCCGCTGCTGGCGGCGTGCGCCACGACAGGCGCCCCGCTTGTTCACACTGCCTTCATTATATAGAGACATCGCGCAGTCCGCTGACGAAATCCGTTTCGGTCCAGCCCCGCGCCCGCCCCAGCGCCGAAAGGCCCGCGCCGCAGGCCCAGAGCAGGTCGCCCCCCTCAGCCGCTACCGGCCAGCGCGGGCGCCGCCACCGGGGAACCTGATGGCGGCGCAGCCAGTCGCGGAAAGGGCGGCCGTCGAACTGATCTCCCGCACGCCACCCCCGCAGTCGCGCTCCGTTAAGTTCCATTTCTTCAATGGGTTGAACCGCTTCAGCCGCCAGCCGCAGCCAGCCGCAGGAGCGTTCGGCCCAGACACCCGGCAACCGCATCCGGCCCTCGGCACGTTCGTGCCCGGCCATTGCGAGCACGCGTTCGACGTGAGCCTGATCAAGGCCCTTCAAGTCTCCTTTCAGGCGTGCAATCGCGTGGCGGATCAATCGGCGCGCCATCGCCGGTCCCTCGGCCTGGAGCGCGGCAATCTCGGCTACCACGCCGCCGGCCTCCTCGCTCAGGGTCCTCGCGGCCACGTCGGCCGTCATCCGGGACCAGTGGATTTCCTCCTCGTAGGCCACCGAGGCGAGCCGGGCCAGCGCTTCCCGCGCAGCAGGATTGACCAGTCTGGCAAGCTCAGGCATCACGATGCGGAGGGCATTGCGGCGGAAGCGCGGGTCCGCATTCGTTGCATCCTCCCTCCACTTCAGTCCGCGGCGCTCAATCCAGCGGCCAACCCACGCCCGGTCCACCGTGAGCAGCGGACGGACTATACCCTCCTCGGTGACGGGAAGGATGCCTGCCAATCCCGCCGGGCCGGCGCCTCGCAGCGCACGGAACAGCACGGTCTCGGCCTGATCGTCGAGGGTGTGGCCCGTGGCGATGCGGTCCAGCGGCAGGGTCTGTTTTTGCTCCTGGAAGAACCGGCGCCGGGCTTCACGCCCCTGCTCCTCCAGATTGCCCTCGCGCGCCCGGCCAGGTGCGCGGCCGGTGACGCATTCCAGTCCATAGGTGGCGGCGAGTCGCTCAACGAAGCGCGCGTCCTCGTCCGAGGCCTCGCCTCGCCAGCCATGGTTCAGGTGCAGCACTACCAGCCGCCAGCCCTCATCAGGAGCCATCGTGACCAGCACGTCGAGCAGGCACACCGAGTCGGCGCCGCCTGAGACTGCCACGCCCACGCGCGCGCCGCGGGGCAGCATATGATAGCGTTTGAGGTTTCCGGCGACTGGCTCCAGCACGTCTCGTCGGCCCGCGATCTTCATTTTATGCAATTCAACCCCGCACCCGATCTCACTGCGCGCGCCGCGCGGATCGAACTGGTTCTGATGGACGTTGACGGCGTGCTTACAGATGGACGCTATTTCCACGTGCCCAATCCCGCCGGCGGCCTGTTCGAGGTAAAACTCTTCGAAGCCCAGGACGGCATCGCGCTGCAGTGGTTTCACCGCTACGGTATCCAGACTGGACTCATCAGCGGCCGCCACTCAGAAGCCACCGCCGAGCGCGCCCGCTCCAGCCACATGAAGTACTGCTACATGGGCAACACCGAGAAGTTGCCCCTGTTCAATGAAATCCTGGCCGATTCCGGGCTTGGCCCCGAGCAGGTTTGCTTCGTCGGCGACGATCTCACCGACGCCATTCTCATGCGTCGCGCCGGACTCGCCGTCGCCGTCGCCAATGCCCGCCCCGAAGTGATGCGCGTGGCCCATTATGTGACTCCCCGCCCAGGTGGGAGCGGCGCGATCCGGGATACCGCCGAACTCATCTTCAAGGCCAAGGGTATCTGGCCGATGATCCTGCGCCATTACGAACTGGATTAGCTGCATGCTCCCGGAACGAATCGGAGTCGTTGTTCAGGCGCGTAACGAACCTGGTGTTCTTCACCGCCTCACCGGGGTGATCGCCGCCCATCAGGGCAACATCGCCTCGGTCGAGATGCTCGAAAGCCTGGTGGAAGGTGAGTCGCGCATCTACTTCGAGATCGACCTTAGTGCTCCGCATCATGCCCTGCTGGCCGAAATCGAGCAGTTGCCCGCTGTCCAGCACGTGACGGCCGAGAAAAGCCTCCAGAAGATCTATGGTAAACGGATCATCATCATGGGCGGCGGAGCTCAAGTCGGGCAGGTCGCTATCGGGGCCATCAGCGAAGCCGACCGGCACAACATCCGCGGAGAGCACATCTCCGTGGATACGATTCCGCTTGTAGGCGAGAAGCCACTGGCGGATGCCGTTCGTGCGGTTGCGCGTCTGCCGCGAGCCAGAGCCCTCGTGCTGGCGGGCTCCCTGATGGGAGGCGAAATCGAAACCGCAGTCCGGGAGGTGCGCGCGCAGGGCCTGCTTGTGGTCAGCCTCAACATGGCTGGCAGTGTTCCTGACGCTGCGGATCTTGTGGTTTCCGACCCGGTCCAAGCGGGGGTAATGACTGTGATGGCTGTGGCCGAGACGGCCAAGTTCCGTATCGACCGCCTGAAACGCCGGACCTTCTAGCCAGTCACTGGACTCGCAAGCCGTATTCGCGCAATAGCAGCCCACCACTGCTGAGCCTGACCCAGTAGGTGCCTGGGGCCAACGCATCCGCCTGCATCGAAAGCCAGCCACCCTTGCTCTCGCCCCGGCCGAGGAACACGCTCCGACCGCCTGAATCGACTATTTCGAGATCGAAGCTGGGGCGTGCGGGCAGTTGCTCCAGATTGAGCGTCACTACAAAAGGCTGACGGGCTGGCGCCTTCGCCAACTGCGCCGCCGCGACACTTCTTGTCACTACCAACTCCACCTGGGCAATCGCGTCACTGGTGGGGGCCACTCCGCCGGGAACCAGCATCAGGCTGAGGCCGATGATGACCGCGGCGGCAAGCCCAACCGGGGCCATCCAGCGGATCGGCGATCTCTGCTGAGTCAAGGCGCCAAGCCGGAGGGCCTTGCGGAGACTGAGGATAAAATCGCGTTCCTTCTGAAGCGCGTCCTGGCAATCGCGGCAGAACAGCAAATGTTCCTCCACCCGGTCCAGTGCCGTCCCGTTGAGCCTGTCAAGCAGGTACAGTTCCCGCTCATCTTCGCTCAGGCATCGGTTGACATTCTCGTGAATCATCGCCACCTCCCGATCAGGAGGTTGTCTGTCCTCGCCTCTGATGGACGTTGGCTTCCAGCCCTACCGGGACTCGAAAGTGACAGGCTCCCTGCCCAATCACTATATTAGTGTCCCGCGCCCGCGGCTTTTCTCAAGAAAATTTCACGGAGTCCGGCGCTCTGCATCCGGCGCCGTCCGAATTCCCCAAACCGCGCCTTTGCCCGGGACTTCAGCAGCCGGAACTGAGTTTCGTTCAGCCCCATGTCCTCGCAGATCTGTTCTGCTGGCTGCTCGTGGAGGTAAAAACGCGTGAGGATCTCCCGGTCGCGCTCGTTCAGCCCCGCCAACGTCTGCCGTATGATTTCTACGCGTTGGTCCAGAATCGCCTGCTGCTCAGGATTCCGGTCCATCGCCGCCAGTCCCCATTGTTCGGCGATGTCCAGCTGCCCGCGCCGTTCATCCACGTTGCTCATGATGGCATTGGCCGTATGGCGTCGCACAACGGTTCTGATGAAGCCCATCAATCGCTCCGGCTCCCTCAGGTTGCCGCCCCGGATGGCCTCCAGAACCACCAGAAACAGGTCGTGAACCCGGTCGTCGATACTCTCCGGCCCCAATTGCCGGAGGAGCAGCAGGCGGATTCCCTTGGAGAAGTAGTTGTAAAGCTCTTCAACGGCCGTCTGGTCGCCATCCTGGATGCGCGCCACCAAATCGGTCCAGCGCTCGTAAGAACTCGGGATTGAGGGGTCCATTTTGCTGCTACTCCTTTCCCATGGAGAAGTAACCGGCCCAGGCGGAGGGACGTGCCCTCCAACCTCCGGCCAGCAATTGCGCCCGTCTCGCCGTGGCGAGTGCCTCCGAAGCTGGGGCGCCCGCGGTCAGTGCCGCGTAAAAATGTTCGAAATATTCACCGGTGTCATCGGCTACTGGCCAAAGCGTACCCACCACAGCACGCGCGCCTGCGGCCAGCCATGCCTGAGCGAAGCCCTGCACTCCCGCCCCTGGCAGCGTATCGCCGGCGCCGGAGGCGCAGCCGCTCAGAACCACGATCGTGTCCCGAACTTCCATGTCCTTTGCCACCTCGCTTGCACTCAACAGCCCCAAACGGCCATCCCGACGCAGGGACAGAGCCAGGAACATCTCCCGGGGGCGCGTGGAACTGCGGCCCCAGAAGCTGCCGGGAAGTCCCGCCACTCTGGCCGGGGGCGGCTGCCCAGCAAAAAAGTGCGCTGCCACATGGACAACCGCCGGGCCGCGCCCCAAGCTATCCCGCAAACCCTCCACCGAGACCTTTCCCCCGGTAGTGGCCATCGCGCGCCACCGGGCTTGCCGGACGATTTCCGTCACGCGCCGCACTTCGTCGGCACTACCCGCCAGGCGAGGCATTTCCTGTTCCATCATAGAGTTGGGCCCGAAGCGGCCCTCGAACCTGGGATCAGCACGGTTGTAAATGGGATCCCCAAAGGCTGCCAGACCACCCTCCGTCCAACCCGCCGGACGACTTTCCCGGAATGATAGGACCGGCGCCATGCTCACCGAGCGCCCTGTTTCGACCGCGGCCCAAGGCATCGCGAACCAGGGTCCATCTGCGGATACCACCCAGTGCCGCGCACGATTAGCGGCCGGACCCGCCCAGCCCAACCATTCCGCAACCCACCGCTGCAAGTGTGGCAGGGCCTGGGGGTCGTCGGCGCTGAGACTGGCGCGAAGGTGCTCAATCTTGGATTCCAATACCGAACGCCCAGGCATGCGGCCCCACGCAAAGTGCTCCTTCGTCAACATCCAGCCGAGCGAAACCCTTTCACCCGTCAGAAAGCTAAAGTAGGCCTCCCCATCGCCGAGTTTCCCGCGCAGCAGTGCGAGCGACGGTTCGCCGCGCTCTTTGATGAACCGGTGGACCGGCGCCGGGCCCGTCGAGCCGTCGGCCTTTCTCCGCTGCCGCCATTGGCTTTGCCAGGCCGCCGCCCGTAAAGCGGTAGCGCGGCTCGCTTCGACGGCCAGGAATGCTTCTTCAGCCTCCCTGAGGTTGCCATCGCCCGCCAGCAGCGTCGCCAGTAGTCCTGCCGCCTCCGCCTCGGTCACATCGGCCGCCATCTGCATCCAACGCGCCGGTGGTACCTGTCGCCGCCACTCCGCCGCCCCCGCCACCGCCGACCGGGCCGCGGCCAGGGCCTCAGCCCTCAAGCCTGCCGCCTCGTATACCACTGCTGCGTCGTAATCCCGCCACCAGCCGGCGCCGCTCGGCTTCTCCACTGCTCGCACGCGCCGCGCCTGATCCGTTAGAACCCGCGCCTCATCCACCCGCCCTTGGGCCATCCGCAGCCGTGCCAAACCACGATAAGAGGACTCCACCAGGTTCAAGCGGCTGAGTTTCCGCAACCGGAATGCACCGGTCAAGTACTCCTCAGCTTCCGCCAGCCGCCCCTCGCGCAACGCTGATTCACCCAATTTGTCCCAGACTTGCGCCACGAGCCCCAAGTCGCCTTTCCGATCCGCAGCCTCCACCGCTTGAAGCCCCCACTTTCGGGCCGACTCTCCATCCCCCTGCCGTACCGCCAGATAAGTTCGCTGCGCCCAAAGCCGGCTCCAATGCTCACTCTGCGCCGGAAGCAACCGCTGCGCCCGCTCCAACTCCGCGTTGCCCGCTTCCGGGTCCCAAAGAGCCGTATACAGCGATGAAAGATTGAGTGCCACCACTCCTTCCAGCTCTGCGTCGCGGGTCTCCTGTGCCTCCCGCGCGGCTTCCCGATACATGGTTTCCGCCTCCGCATAGCGGTGCCCGGCAAAACAAACGCCCGCCGCGGCATTCAGGAAGAGGCTCGCTTGCCGATGGTTTCCCAACCGTCTCGCCACCTCCACCCCTCGCAGATAAACTTCCTGCGCCGCCTCCAACTCGCGCCTCGCCAGCAAGCGCTCCGCCTCCATCCCCAACCGACCAAGTTCAGCTTCAACAGGACGCGTTCTGCCGGGCTCGCCTCCGCCCACTGTGAGCAGCAGGAGCAGACCAATTCCGCCAAACCTTGCGAGGCTGTACATTTTAGTCTCTTAATCGGGCATCGTCAGGCGCTCAGGCTGGCGTCCTAGGAGTACTACAGAAACAAGTAGTACTCCTAGGAATCATACCAGAATGTCTCCTTCGGAGTACGCCCGATTTCGCCTACGCTCGATTAAAAAATCTTGTTTTGTTCTTTGCCTTTACCCGACTTCGCCCGCTAGGGGCGCCCTGTTAGAACCAGGTACCGGGGGGGATGATGATGATGATGGGATCGTCCACTTCCTTGTTCTCCTTTGTGAACCGTCCGGGCATACGCTCGAACTTGTTCACACTCTCCTAATCGGTCCTCCCCCCGGCGAACCATTAGTTCCTGTAAAGAATTGAAAACAAAGAAAAAATAATTTTCAAAATCGTGTGACGAGCGCCCGGTTGGGCCCTTAACGGGCAATTCCGGGGAAATTCACCCACCCAGCGACCGACAAACAGCCCCCCGAAAGTCTCAGCAGTTCACCTGTCTTTGCCCCGTTGCCCGCTACAATGAAGGCTCTGATCCGTCATGCGTCTCCATTTGCCCTTTGTCATCCAGAATCTGGTTTTGCGCGATTTCCGCATCCGTTACCGCAACATGTCCTTGGGCGTGTTGTGGTCGCTGCTCAATCCGCTGGTGATGATGACGGTGCTGACCTTTGTCTTCACGCGAATCTTCCAGCCTCCCGGGCAGAACTACCCGCTCTTCATCCTCTGCGGTCTGGTGCCGTTTAATTTCTTTTCCATCGCCCTGCTCAACGGCACAATTTCACTCGTGGACAATGGGAACCTGATTAAGCGCGTTCCGATGCCGCGGGAGGTGCTCCCGGTCACGTCCGTCTTCTCAAACGTGCTCCACCTGCTCATTCAGATCGGATTGCTGCTGACGCTAGTCTTCGTCCTTGGCTCTGGCCCCAATCGCCAGTGGGTTTGGCTGCCCTTGATCTGGGGGCTGGAAGTGGTGTTTGTCTGCGGCCTTGTGTTGATTACGTCTGCGCTGAACGTGTACGTGCGCGATACCCGTTATGTGGTTGAAAGCGTCGTGACCGTGCTTTTCTGGCTGGTCCCGATCTTCTATCCGTTCACGGTGATCCCCCCCGAATACCGCAACGTCTATCAGTTCAATCCTCTGGCGGCGATCGTGCTCGCGCTCCGGACGATTCTGTTGGAGGGACAAGCCCCGCATCCAGAGCTTCTCGTCAAACTGGCCAGTGTCAGTTTTGGAATGCTCGCGGTGGGCTGGATCGTTTTTCGTCGGCTTCAGCGTGGGTTTTATGACTACCTGTAAACCGGCTTGACCGCCGTCCCTGCCACCAGTGGAGTGCTCCCCGGAAGGGCCACCAGTTCGCCCTCGCTTAAGCCCTCCACCACTTGCGCGTCGCTGACCGTTGAGACACCCATCCGCACTGGCCGCCACGCCAGGATACCCGCCTCAAGGACATAGACCCCAACGGCGGGTCCGTTTCGATGCAGAGCCGCCTTCGGCACGCTAAGCGCAGACTCCACTGTTTCCGCGCGAATCTCTGCATTGATATTCGCCCCCGGCGGCAAGCTCAATCCCGTGTTCGCTGCCCTGACCAATACCTCGCCCACCTGCCTGCTACCCATCGCCGCCACCTGCGTCGGAATCCGCTCCACCCGGCCGGACCAGACCTTCCCGGGCAGCGCATCCCAGGTGAGTGCGGCTTCGAGTCCAACTCGGACCCGGCCAAGGTCCGGCTCATCCACATAGACCAGCACATCCACCGGGTCGAGCCGGCCTAACCGGGACACTAACGATCCCGGACTCAGCCAGTCTCCAACCCGGACGGGCAACTCATAGATTGTTCCCGGCGCGGGCGCCCGCAAAGTCCTCATGCTGGCCCGGCGTTCGGCAAGCGCCATCGCCTGCTCCGCTTCCCGCAATCTCGCTTGGGCTGCCGCCGTTTCTCCTCTCTCAACCAGTGCAACGCGCCGCCGTTGCTGGGCCGCGCGATCGGCTTCTGCTCGCCGCAGCCGGTCGCGTGCTCCATCCAACTCGGTCTTCGTGGCGGCCTGCTGTTTCAGCAATCGTTCCAGCGCCGCGATCTCGCGCCGCGCCGCATCTTCCTCCACGGCCAGTGAGGCCAGGGTTCCGTCGATCGCCGCCAACTCGCGCGCCGGTCCCCCTTGCTCCAGACTCGCTACCGCTGCCTTGGCAGATTCCAGTTGCGCCCGCGCAGCGGCCAGTTCGGCCTCCGCTTCCGGGGCGCCGATGGTCGCCACGGCTGCCCCTGCCGCGACAACTTGGCCAAGCCCCACATGCAGCCGGACCACCGCACCCGCCGACTCTGCCCGCACCACATGCCGGTCAGCCGGTTCCACCCGGCCGTTCGTGGTGATAAGACTCACCAGCGTCTTCCGCTCCACCGTTGTGAAACTCACCTCGGGAGCATCACCACGCCTGCGAGCCGCCCAGATCACAATCAGCAACGCCGCGGAAACGGCCAGGATGAGAAGACCCCGTTTCATCAGATACCGCTACACCATGTTCGCACGGGCGCAGTATTCAAACAGGAGCCTCCATTCGGTCTCTTGGATCGCCACCGCCAGCGCATGTTCCGCCGATCCTGGCCGGCCCCGCACCTCATCACAATAGCGAATGAAAGCCGCGGGATCCCATTGCGGAGGTGGCGCGAACGACGCTCCGGCGGACTCGCTGCACAGGAGCACGGCTTCCGTGGCTAGCGCCTCAAACACTGGGTGCCGTCCCACACGGCTAAACCAATAGCGCGAATTGAAAGAATCCGGCTCGATCCGGTGGACGATGGCATGCCAGTAGCTGCCCTCGGCCGAGCCCAAGTCCTGCACAATCGTGTGGGCCTCCTCCCAGCCGCCGTGCAGCAACCAAAGCCCGCCAACCGCCGCTTCAGGTGCCCGGGCCCCGCGGAACATGTTCCCGGGCTCGGCCGCCCGCAGAATCTGCCTGGCTTCGGTGGTTGGCCCGTCGCCCCGCACCAATCCGAACTGGGGCGCAGTCTCCAACAGATTCTTCACGGGCTGAACCCAGCCTGATCCATTCATCGCACTAACATCCTACTGCCCTCGTACCAATCAATGGAACCGCCAGCACGCCGAATCAATCCAATTAAGTAGGAAGGAGGCACGCCATGCAGACCCCAGCTACCGGTTACCGCAGCTACTCGCTCTCGATGTGGCGTTGGGTTGCCCCAGGCCTCGAGAGTGAGATCCCGAACGTGCAGGACCGCCTGGACGCCGACCTCGCCCTCGTCCTGGGCGGTGTCGGCCTCCGCCCCGCGCTCGACGGCGAAGCGCCCGACTTGCTGCTTCGCTATGAAGCCGCTCCGGGCGTCCTGTTCGCTGAACTCGTCGATGCCCGGACCAACGAACGCGTCTGGCACACCCGCCTGCGCGGTCAGGAGATTCTTAACCCCGGGCCGCCAGCCACCTCGTCCGATCCCTACTTGAACTAGCTGGCATCCGGATTGCTCATGCCTGGCCATTCCCGGTACATGGTGTTGGCCAACCCAAGTCGCGCCAGCGCGCGGCCCACTGTTGCGTCCACCAGATCCTCAATAGTCTGCGGTCCGCAATAGAACGCCGGCACGGGTGGCATGATCACCGCACCATTCCGGGCCGCCTGGAGCATTAACTCCAGGTGGCCCTGATGGAGAGGAGTCTCGCGCACCATCAAAACCACCGGCCGGCCTTCCTTCAACTGCACATCCGCCGCGCGCGCCATCAGATCCCCGCTGAAACAGTTCGCCACCGCCGACAACGTCTTGATCGAACACGGCGCAATCAGCATCCCCAACGTCTCAAACGAACCCGACGCAATCGACGCCCCAATGTTCTGCGGCGGATGCACCACATCGGCCAGCGCCTCCACATCCCGCGCCCGCCTCGGCGTCTCCTGCGCGATCGTCGCCCGCGCCGCCGGCGACAGCACCAGATGCGTCTCCACCTGCCCCGCCTCGCGCAACGCCTCCAGCGCCCTGATCCCGTAAATCACCCCCGACGCGCCCGAAATGCCGATAATCAGCCGTGGTTTCACGTTAACCAGAATCGCGCAAAACGCGCAGAAAATCCCGCACCTCCGCCGTCATCCCGCCCGCATACGCCTCCAGATTGGCCTCCGCCGTCGCGCCCCCCGCTCGTCCCAGCCGCACCACGCCCGCATGCAACAACGCCTCCACCGCCTGCTCGGCCCGGATCTCGGCATACAGCAGCAACCGCTTCAGCCCCGCCCGCAAGTCCCGGTCCAGCCGCTCATTCGCCTGCAACCGCCGCCGCAACTTCCGGATCGGCAGCGTCGCCTCCTCCTCCACCGGCTCGATCGCCGCCCGCAACTCGGCCCAGTCCTCCGCCCTCAACCCCAGCCCCTGCTCCGCCGCCCACACCGCCGCCAGCATGCAGTTCACATTCAAACCCCCGCGATCCTGCGCCGCCAGACACGCCTCCTTCATCCCCGGCCGCGAATACGTCCGCGCGCACCATTGAATGAATGCGGCCGCCGATGCCCGCTCCGCCTGCGTTAACGGACCCATCTCTCCTTTATCGCAAAAGCCGTCGCACCAGCCGGTCTGCCTCCTCCGCCTCCAGCCCCGCGCCAAACAGCACCGTCGCCTTCGCCGTGTCAAACGCAATCCCGCCCGCCGCCACGCGCACATGCTCCACCTCTGCCAGCTTGTACTCCCACTGCCGCGTCCAACCCCCGCCAATCCGCGTCAGTCGCAGCACCCCCTCGCGCACATCCACCACCTCCGCCCCCCGCAGGTACCACAGCAGCGACGACAACACCAGCATCGCCACCATCACCCACAGCGCAATCCCGAACGCCGCCGCCACCCGATCCTCGATCTCCGGAATCGTCAACACCCACACCCACGCCCACACCGCCAGCAACAGCGCCCGCGTCCAGATCCGCACCGGGTCCCGCGGCGCCGCAATCACCACCCGCAGCGCAAACGGCTCATCCGTGATTACCTGCACGCGCCTGAGCCCGCGCGGGCTCACTCGAAAAACGCCTCCCCCGGCTTGCGGTACTTGTACGCCTCATCCAGATCCAGTTCAATCCCCAGCCCCGGCTTGTCCGGCACGCGTATCCGGCCCTCCACAATCATCGGCCCTTCCGCGTCCCGCACAATCCCGTCGAAAAACGGCACCGACGCCGCATGCCACTCCAGCGCCAGCACATTCGGAATCGCGGCGCACAAATGGACCCCCGCCATCGTCCCCAAGGGCCCGCTGATGTTGTGCCAAGTCAGATTCACATAATGCAGATCCGCCAGGTCGGCCAGCTTCCGCCCTTCCCATAGCCCGATCTTCTGGACATCCGGAGCAAGCACCCGCAGCCCGCCCTCTGTGATCAGCCGCTGAAAGTCCAGCCGGAAGAAATGGTTCTCTCCCGTCGCAATCGGTGTCCGCGTCGCTGCCTGAACCTCGCGGAACGCCGGAATGTTCTCGGGCGGCAGCGGATCCTCCAGCCACATCAGCCGCGCCGGCTCCAGCGCCCGCGCCAGATCCACCGCCGCCGCCACGCCGTAATTCCAGTGGCAGTCAATCGCCAGTTCCACATCGCGCCCCACCGCCTCGCGCACCCGCATCACAATCTCCGCCGCGAAATCCACTTCCCGCGCGCTCAGCCCCCGGTTGTACTCGTCCGTCTCAAACGGCATCGGCACATCCACGTCGAACTTCAGAATCCGGAACCCCCGCCCGGCCATCTCCCGCGCCCTCTCCGCGTATGCCTCCGGCGTGATCGTCTCCGGCTTTGACGCGTCCCAGCCGTGATGCCGCACGCTGATCCTTGCATCCGCCTTTGGAGCCTCCTCCGCCGCCATCCATTGCGGCGTCCGCGGCGTCAGCAGCGGCGAAATCGACTCCAGCGCATCCCCCGCGTGGCAGTCCGCGTACACCGTCACCTGATTCCTGTACTTGCCGCCCAGAATCTGCCACACCGGCATCCGGAACCGTTTCCCGATCACGTCCAGCAGCGCCGCCTCAATCCCCCCGATCGCGTGATACATCAACCCCGGCGACGCATAAATCACGCTCGCCTTCATCCGGCGGATCAGCCGGTCGATCGATACCGGATCCTCGCCCACCAGAATCTCGTTGAACTCGCGGATCACCGCCGTCAACCCCGGCCCCACGAACGCCTCCCCGTAGCCGGTCACACCCTCGTCCGTCTCCACCCGGACCAGCGTCCAGTCAAAATTCGCTTCCAGTACCGCCGTCGAAACCCGTTTGATGCGCATGTTGTCGTAACGTATCACAAAGGACTTCAACCAAGATGCGCATACTCCTCACCGGCGCCTCCGGCTGCATCGGAGCCTGGATCGCCCGCTTCCTCCTCGAATCCGGCCACCACGTCGTCGCCCTCGATCTCGACATCGCCCTCCACCGCCTCCACCTCATCGCGCCCCCCACCCTCGCCTCGCGCATCATCGCTGTCGAAGGCTCCATCGAGGACCGCCCCCTGCTCGACCGCCTCCTCACCCAACACGACATCACCCACATCTGCCACCTCGCCGCCGTCCTCATCCCCGTCTGCCAGCGCGACCCCCTCCTCGGTGCCCGCGTCAACGTCCTCGGCACGCTCAGCCTCTTCGAAGCCGCCCGCGCCGCCGGCCGCCCCATCCGCGTCGTCTATGCCTCCTCCTCCGCCGTCTGGGGTCCGCCCGAAGCCTACCCCGACCGCCCCCTCACCGAATCCGACCCCCTCCTGCCCGCCACCTTCTATGGCGTCTTCAAGCAGTCCAACGAACAGTGCGCCCGCATCTATGCTGCTACCGCCGGCATTCCCTCCATCGGCCTCCGCCCCTGGACCGTCTACGGCCCCGGACGCGACTTCGGCCTCACCTCCGACCCCACCCACGCCCTCCGCGCCGCCGTGCTCGGCCGCCCCTTCCGCATGCGCCTCACCGGCCCCATGGACCTCCAGTATGTCGAGGACGTCGCCCTCGCCTTCGTCCGCTGCCTTGAATCCGATCTGCCCGGCGCCTACGTCTTCAATCTCGCCGGCCACCTCGAGCAGGTCGAGGCGCTCATTCCCCTCATCGAACGCCTCCGCCCTGCCGCTTGTGGCCTCATCACCTGCGATGGGCCCACCGTCCCCGTCGCCGCCCGCATGGACGGCTCCGCGCTCACGCGCATGGTTCCCGGCATCCCGCTAACGCCCCTCCAGGAGGGCTTCGCCCGCTCGCTTGCCCTTTTCGAACGTCTCCACGCTGAGGGCCGTCTGGAACTGACATTACCCGAATAGGTCAAATTAGGTCAAATTAGGTCTGGACACCGGTCCTATCCTCCGTTAGACTTCCTTAACGGCCGTTCGCAGGCCGTGATGCAAATTCTGTGCGTTTCGAGGAGGATCAACCATGGATTCTGATCTGGGTGGCGCCGCGGCAGGCGGTGCTCTTGCTCTTTTTGGCGGCATGTTCATGCTCGTCTGGCTCGCCCTGGTGGTGCTGTTCATCGCCTCGGCCTGGAAGGTGTTCGCCAAGGCCGGCCAGCCCGGCTGGGCGGCCATCATCCCCATCTACAACATCGTGGTGTTACTGCAGATCGTCGGCCGCCCCGTCTGGTGGCTGATTCTGTTGCTTATCCCGATTGTCAACTTCGTGATTGCGATTCTGGTATATATCGACCTCGCCAAGAGCTTCGGGCAGGGAACGGGCTTCGCGATCGGCCTTCTGCTTCTAGCCCCGATCTTCTGGCCCATTCTTGGCTTTGGCGGCGCCCGCTACATCGGACCCGCGGCCGCGCAACAAGGCCACGTGCCCGCCCCAGCTTAGCATCCGATCGTTCATCCCCTGCAGGGAGGGCCCCCACATTACCGGGCGGCCCTCCTCACCAAAAACCTGCGTCAGTCCTCCAAGGCGTAGGCGACATATGCCCCGCCCGAGGGGTTGCCCCATTTGCCGCCACCCGCCGCGATAACAACGTACTGCCGGCCGTTCACCATGTACGTGGAGGGCGTTGCATTGCCCGCGGCGGGCAACTCTGCCTCCCAAAGCAATCTGCCCGTTGTCTTGTCAAAGGCCCTGAATTTTCGGTCCACGTTTGTTGCCCCAATGAACAATAATCCGCCCTTGGTTACCACTGCCCCACCATAATTCTCCGAACCGGTGTTCTTGATTCCTTTTGCCACAAGATCCGGCCATTCCCCAAACGGGATCTGCCATGCATACTCACCAGTATTCAAATTAATCGCGCTCAACGTCCCCCAGGGTGGGGCAATTGCCGGGTAACCGTCGGGATCATTGAACCGTGTATAGCCGTCCAACGTATATTTCACCCAATGGAGAGGCGCCTTCTCCAGCAGAAGCATTACCTCCCGGTCCTTGCCATCAAGCAAGTAGTTAGCCAGATCGGATGCCGCGCCTTCGTTGATGTGGGCAAACGCCGGCATCCGCCCCGCGCCCTGTCGGATCACCTTCACCAGCTCCTCACTCGTCCGCCGTCCTGCGAGAGCATCGAGCGCCGGAAATTCCGGAGGACTTCCTTTCAAAGTCTCTTTGTGACACGAAGCACATTCTGCCTTATACAGCTCCTTTGCCGTCGTATTCTTTCTCGGAGAGCGCCTCTCAATCAACTTAATAACCCAAGCCATTTCATTCGAATTGACGTAAAGTAGTCCTGTCTCCTGGTCCCATGCCGCACCGCCCCATTCACCGCCGCCGTCAAAGCCGGGGAATAAAATGGTCCCCTCGCGGCTCGGAGGCTCGAATTGCCCGCCGTTGCGGTATTGCCGGAATTGGTCGAGAACCGCCTTCCGCGCCGCCGCTGTCCGGCTGGTCAGCAATTCTTCGGTCAGTCTCTGCCGCGCAAACGGAGCTGGAGCCAGCGGCAAGGGCTGCTTCTCAGCCAGCTTCTCGCCGTCCACCGGGGAGGGAGGCACCACGACCTCCTGCCACGGGAACAGCGACTCGCCCGTCTCCCGGTCAAACACCCATACGTGGCCGGACTTCGTAATCTGCGCCACGGCATCGCGCCGCCGCCCGTCGCGCACCACGGTCACCAGAGTCGGCGGGGCAGGGAGGTCGCGGTCCCACACATCATGACGCACAAACTGAAAATGCCACCGCCTCTTGCCTGTTCGCGCATCCAGCGCGATCAGAGAATTGGCGAAGAGATTGTCCCCATGCCGGTCCGCGCCATAGAAATCATAGGTGGCCGAACCCGTAGGCGCGAACACTAATCCCCGCTTCTCATCCAAAGCCAGCCCGCCCCACGCATTCGCTCCGCCTGTGTGCTTCCAGGTGTCCGGTGGCCAAGTCTCGTAGCCGAAGTCCCCCGGCGCGGGAATCGTTCGGAACGCCCAAACCTGCTTGCCGGTCTTCAGGTTGAACGCGCGGATGAAGCCCGGTGCGGAAGGCACACCCTCCGGCACAATCGACCCAACGATCAACAGGTCGCGGTACACCACGCCGGGCGTTGAAGCTGAAACATTCAATCCCTCGGGCGGACGGCCCAAACCTTCGCGCAGATCGATTCTGCCGCCTGTCCCAAACGCGCTCACGGGCTTGCCGGTCGTGGCGTCGATCGCCCAGAGCCAATGCCGCGCGGCCACGTAAATCCGCCCCTGCCAGTGAACCAGGCCCCGGCTGCGCTGCTTACCCCGCACCGGTTCGCCCTGGAATGGGTCAAAACTCCAGATCTCCTCGCCCGACGCCGCATTCAGCGCCACCACCCGCAACTTGGGTGTGGTCCCATACAGCACCCCACCAATGATCAGCGGGTTGCATTGCAGCTCGGAATCCTTGAACTCGTCGCCGGACTCATACCGCCAGACCTCGCGCAGTTTGACCACATTGGAGGTGTTGATCTGGTCAAGAGTCGAATAATGAGTCTGGGCGGGAGAGCCGTGATAGGCGGGCCAGTCTGCCTGCGGAAACCCCGCCAGCGCGCCAGCCATCAGCAGAACAAAAGTGCGCATTCTGTCCAATATACAATCGAAAGACGATGCCAGAAACCCTGCTCACCGTCGTCGCTGAAATCATCGCCGCCCCCGGTAAGGAAGCGGCTCTCCGCGAAGCCCTGTTGGGCCTCATCGAGCCCACCCGCGCCGAGGATGGCTGCGTCCAATACGACCTGCACGAATCCACGGACACGCCCGGCCACTTTGTCTTCTACGAAAACTGGATCTCGCGCGGACACCTCGACCGGCACCTCGCCTCTCCGCATCTCGAGGCGATGAAGGCTCGATTCCCCGAACTGCTTGCCGTGCCCCCGCGCATTCTCACCTACACCCGCATCGCCTGACCGGGTCACTTCTCCTCGGGTGCACCACGCAATTCCGCATCGACGCCCGCGATGCGAAGCGCCTCGATCACCGCCCCCGCCGCGGGTCCGTATCGCGGCGGCGCCACTTCATTTCCCGCCTGCGCCCGCACCAGCGTCTCAAACCGCGCGCGAATGCGTTCGCTGCGGAACACCCCGCCGATGTAGGATATCCGCGCAGGAACGCCGTCGGCAAAGATCATCCGCCGTGCCGCGATGGCCAGCGAAGCCAACTGCTGTGCCGCCACGTCCATGATGTCGCCCGCAATCAAATCGCCCGCTGCCGCCGCCCGTTCCACCACCTGCGACAGCGCGGCAATCTTCGGCCGCGGCATCGCGGGCGTATAGCACCGGTGCAGCAGATCGTTCGCCGAGGAAGCGCCCGTCGCCTCCAACAGGAGCGAGTACAGCATCGTCTCCGGACCCCAGCCCTCCTCCTGCCGCAACGCCGCCCGCAGCGCCTGCCGCGTCAAGTCGAACCCGCCCCCCTCGTCGCCGAATACATAGCCCCATCCGCCAACCCGCGCCACCTTCCCGTCTGCGTTCCGCCCGTAACTGATCGATCCCGTTCCGGCGATCGTGATCACTCCCGGTGCGCCTGCCGTCGCGCCTACCAGTGCAATCAACGCATCGTTGGTCACCAGCGCATGCCGGATCGTGAAAAGCTCGTGGACCAGTGTCTCTTTGTCCGCCGGACCGCCCGAAAACCCCAGGACTGCCCCTTCAAACTCCGTATCGTCGGACAGCCCCGCCGCCTCCAGCGCCTGTGCCACACATCCGCCAATCGCCGCGTTGAACTTCGCCCGCGCCTCCTCGGCGGACACATGATTGCACGGCCCCCCACGTCCCATTCCCAACACTTGACCCGTCTCATCGGCCACGAGCGCGGTCGTACTCGACTGCCCGCCGTCCACTCCCAGAAAATACTGAGCCATGTTCACTCCAGTCTATACAAGCGGACGTTATCCACCTGCCCCGCCTCGCGAAATCCCCACAGTTCCTCGTTGTCGCGCAGATCCTCCCACCCGAAGTCGCCCTCCACCAACATCAGATGCGTTACACCCAACCGCTTCATCTCCTCTATCGCCATGCGTCGCAGGCCCAATGGCGGCGGCCGATCCGACCTCACTGGTTCTCCTCCCAATGGGCGCCAATTGCCGTCTTCGCCCCGACCCTCCAGTTTCATCCTCACCCCCCATTGATCTGAGGACATCTCCAGTGCCACGCCGTCGATTTGAACCACCTCCCCAAGATCAACTTCCACGAATTCACCCGGCCGCAATCCCCTCCACGCTCTCCAGCGCGTCACCGGCGACCCGTCGAATGCCAGCCCCATATCCCAGGGAAACGCGGAGGCCCGCAAGTGCCACTCCTTCTTGCGTGCCAGCGGCTTGTCCTCATCGAACAGATTGAACTCCGTGATGCTCCAATTATCCTGGCCGCCCGCTGCGGTCTGCAGCACCCGCACAGCGCGCAGAGCCTGCCTTTCGAAGCTGAACCGGTAGCGGTGCAAAGGCTGCCGCTCACGAATCAACGGCGTCAGCAGCAAATCAGCCAGCCTTTCGCCCTGTGCGCTCAGGTAGAGGACTCGAGTCTCCCTCGACGTGTAGGACTCCGGTACAGGCGTTGGCACGGCTACTACTGCCTGAGCGTGCGTCGCGCGCTCGATCAGCGCCGCGCGCCGGTACGGCGGCCATTCCCGCGTCATGAATTCCTTCGGATCCTCCCGCCGCACCGCTACCTTCGGGTACAACTTGCTGATCCGCCACGCATGCGGGCACGCGTACTTGTCCACCACCACGGGGAGTGACAGCACAGCATGCAGCAGAACCACTGCAGGCAGCACTCGTGCCGGCAGCCCCACACACATCGCCAACGCCACCAGCGGCAGCGCGGGGATCAGAAACCTCGTCCCGACATTTGCTGCATAAGGCAGCGCAAACAACGCCGCCGCCGCCAGCGCCCGTCTCCCCAGCCCGTCCCGCAGTGCCACAAGCCCCACCGGCGCCAGCAAGAATAGCGGGCCCAGCAGGCCGCCCAGCACCGTGCCATCCACCGTTAGCGCCCATGGAATCTCGCGAACGCTCCCCAGCCCGTCGTACCATCTCATCCACGCCCGGTAGTTCTCTTCGAATGACTCGTGCATGAACGGGTTCGGGAACCACTTTGAATAGAAGGGCGCCACCGGATTGCCATAGGTAAGGAAGTTCCGTGCCAGCCACGGTGCGATCACGACCGCCGCTCCTCCTGCCACTGCGCGCCAGCGGCGACCCATTACCAGCGCCCATGGCAACGCCACCACCGCCGTGTACTTGATCGTGAATGCATAGCCCGCCAGCATACCGAGTGCGCCTGCATGCGGGCGCTCCCTCACTGCCAACCCAAACGCCGCCAGCAGCACCACCGCCAGCGCCACGTCATTGTACGCGCTGGCTCCGTCCACCATCACCACCGGACTCAGCATCGCCAGCAATCCCGCCGCTGCCCCCGCTTCCGCGCGTCCTGCCCGCTGCCCGATCCGCAAAGCCAGCCACGGCAGCACCAGCAAAAAACCGCAGTGCACCAGCGCCGCCGCCGAATGCCGCCCGAAAGCGAACGCCATCAGGTAGAGAATGTCGAAGCCCTGCGGCATCTGCCCGTACATCAGGTGCGGAATGGGAATGAAACCATGCGCGCGGTAGAACCGCGCCACGATGCCCAAGTGATAGCTGCTGCCATCCGGGCTCATCTCCGGGGCCATCGCATGTAGCAACGCGATCACCGCGAACCCGCCCCACGCCACCCCAAAAATCCAGCGCCAGATCCGCGGCAGAGCCGGTAAGGAATCTTCGTTCGACCCTCGTCCCCACCGCCACGCTGCCAATCCCAAACCCGCCGCCAGCGCCAGCAAGGAAGCGTCGCTCACCACCCGCAGCGCCGCCATCGCAAACAGCAGTAGGCTCAGCATCGCCGCGCCCAGCACCAGTGAGTACAGCGGCCGCTCCTCGCGCGTCAACCCCAGCCCGAACCGCGCCGTCACCACCTGCCCGCAACACCAAGCCGCCACTAACGTGAGCACCGCGCCAAAGACGACCGACACCACGCGGGTAAGCCCCTATTCCACGAAGCCCACGCCCGTCAGGATAAAGCCGCGTTGCGCGCCATCCAGCGGCGATGTCCAGATCTTGTCGATCACCATCCGGATCACCACCGGCCGTGCAGTCGTCAACCACTCCGGACCGACTGGCTGTTCGATCACCACCTCGCCCGGTTTCTCCACCCGCCTCTCCGTCAACATCCGGTTGTCGATATACACGCCGATCGTCACTGGCCCCGTTTGCTCCATCGTGATCTCCGGCACCGTCAACTGCGCCCTGAATTTCAGCCCGTTCCGCTTCGGCACCCTCACCTCCAGCGTCGGCCGCTGCAGCGTCCACCTCCACAGTCCATCGTGCAAGTCCGGCAAAATATCGTTCAGAAAATGCTCGGGCGCCTCCTCGGCGCTCATCGGCACAAAGTGCAAGCGCTTCCGGTTTTCATCCAGCACGGTCGGATTCCGCTGTTCCGGCGGAGCGAACACATCGGGTTGCTTCAGGCACCCTGCAGAAGTCACCAGCAGCACCACCGCCGCCAACCCGGTTCTCATGCCGCCACCCGGTCCTTCGCGTAACAGATCTCTGCCAGGGGACAAATGGAACACTTCGGATTGCGCGCCACGCAAATCTCCCGCCCGAAATGAATCACCTGGTGGGCGAACAGAATCCACTTCTCTCGCGGGAGCGACTTCATCAGGTCGCGCTCGATCTTCACCGGCTGATCTTCCTTCGTCAGGTCGAGCCGCCGGCTGATCCGCGCCGCGTGCGTATCCACCACCACCCCGCTGGCGATGCCGAACGCCGTGCCCAAAACGACGTTCGCTGTCTTTCGCGCCGCTCCCGGCACCTTCAACAGCTCATCGATATCGCGTGGGATCTCCCCACCAAAATCGTTAAGAATCGTACGCGCCGCGCCAATAATGCTTTTCGCCTTATTGTTGAAGAAACCAGTGGAGTGAATGTCGCGGGCCAGTTCCTCCTGACGCGCGGCTGCGAAATCTTCGATAGCGGGATATTTCCGGAACAGACCCGGAGTCACTTTGTTCACCCGCTCATCCGTGCATTGCGCCGACAAAATCGTCGCCACCAGCAGCTGCCAGGCATCCTTATGGTGCAAGGCGCAGGTGACGTCCGGATAGCGTTCATCCAACGCCCGCAAAATCCGGGCAATCCGGTCTCTTCGCTCGGCGGCTGTCCGGGGACGCTTGGGCAGGCTCATACGGTCGCACTGCCATGTTATCATCCCCCTCCCAACCCGCTTCGGCGGACCCTACTGTGCCGGCGCGGTCACCGTGAAGCGCGTATCCAGAAACTGCCAGTCCGGCAGTTCGTAAGCGCGTAGCGACGTCTTGATGATGGACTCCATCTCCTTCGTCCCCTGCGACGGGATGTCTCCCACTTTCGCCTCAATCTCCGCGATGGCGGGCGCCTTTTCATCCGCGTTTTTCGTCGTCAGCAGAAGCCGCAGCGCTACGCCGCCCAATTCCGTCGGCGAGTGGTTCACCACCGTGTAGCGCAGAATTACGTTCTTACGCCCATCCTCATACAGCCGCAACCCCGTCACCTCCAGATGGCGGCGGAACGGGTGCGCGCCTGCTTCGGCGCCGATGCTGCCCACCTGCGGAGCCGCTTCCGATGCCTGTTGCTGCCCGCTCGGCGAGCCTGAACCGAAAAACCGGTAGGCCCCATAGAACGCTCCGCCAAGCACCGCAAAAACCAACAGCACCACCAGCCACGCTGGCATCCGCTTCTTCGGCTCCGGCAGAACGTACCCCGGCTGCGGCTGTGGCGCATAGGCTCCTGGCGCCTCCACCAGTGGTGGTGGCGGCGGGGGAGCTTGATACGTCGGCGGTGGTTGATACGCGGGCGGCGCCTGATAGGCCTGCGGTTCCGGCGCTGCCGGTTGATACGGCGGCACGGCTGGAGGGGCATAAACGGGTTGTGGCGGAGCCTGGTACACCGGCGCCGGCGCCTGCGGCTGAACCGGCGGCGGCGGAGCCGCGGGGGCCGGCAGATCGGAAGAGCACACGTCTGAACTCCAG
>ERZ761609.561-NODE-561-length-41856-cov-744.935002_pt1 | contig 41856 bp, 32 predicted proteins | sample MGYA00511163_ERZ761609 | MGnify/ENA primary metagenome ERZ761609 (study PRJEB28899, sample SAMN02445070) | bioreactor sludge metagenome | biome: EBPR sludge | place: Australia: Brisbane, Thorneside Wastewater Treatment Plant | collected 2011-12-16 ...
CAGCGCTGCCGCCTGGCTACCGGCAGTCAGCCAGCAACGGATCGAAAGACTCGCGCCCAGAGAGGTTGTGAAGAAATCGTCGCGAGCAGTCCGAGATGCCGGACGCGAGCGAGCGAGCGACGAGACATAGGCAATCGCCAGGCGAGGAGTGAGCGAGTGAGCAGCGCCGCAGATCGGTCGCACACTGGATGCATTCACAACCTCTGCTTCCGGCCGCCGCTTCGAACGGTCGCTCGCGCTGTGCCAGCGGCCGGCGTCACCACTGCGGGCCACGGTAGGGCCGCCGCCACCCGCCATGGCCACGATAGGGCCGGCCGGGGACGACGACCACCGCCGGCGGCGCAGGGTAGTAGACGCGTGGCGGGCCGACCACGACCGCCGGCGGGTAGCCGTAGGCCGGGGCATACACCGGCGGTGGCGCGGCGACCGGCGGCAGCGGCGTGACGACACAGCCGCCGAGCACGGTGGCGGCCAGCAGTGCGGCAGGGGCAGTCTTCATCGTCATTTCCTCGCGGGTCGATGGCCAATCAACGCGGCAGGTGGCGAGCGCGGCAGGGTGTTTTCGTAACGGAGTGTTTCGATCCGTTGCCGGCGCCAGTGGCAGCGCAACAGCGCGACCGCCTGGCGGAGCGTCCGCAGCAGCGAGCGACAGCTTTTTTCCGTTGCGGCAGCGCGCAAACTTGACCATTCGCCGGCCGCTCTGTGTATCCTAGGCGCCGTTTCGCAGTGGTGGCGCCGAGCCTCCAACCGGGTACGCGGAAAACGAGGAAAACCAGGGGGACAGGATGCTTATTTTCGGTGGCGCGGAGAAAACCCGTCGCCTGGAGCAGCGGATCAGCGAGCTCGAAGCGGAGAACGCCGCCCTGCGCGGACAGCTCTCGTCGGCGCAGGCGATGCAGGTGCAGGCCGGACAAGAGAACGAACGGACGACGCGGCAGGCGGCCGAGATGCAGCGGCTGTACGCCGCCTTGCGCTCGTATCGGCAATCGCTGGCGGCATCGCAGCAAAGCCTGACGGCGCTGGCCGAGCGCCTGCGTGGCGAGTTGTGCGAAACCTCTGCCGCCGCCAGCATGGCGGCGACCAGCCGCGACTCGGTCAACACAATCAGCGCCGACCTCAACGAACTCGCGGGCAACTCGCGGCAGGCTCTGGCCAAGGTTCTCGGTCTACAGGGCAGCGCACAGAAGATTGGCGGCATCGTCCATCTGATCAAGGAAATTGCCGACCAGACCAACCTCCTGGCACTCAACGCAGCGATCGAAGCGGCGCGTGCCGGCGAGGCCGGCCGCGGCTTCGCCGTCGTCGCCGATGAAGTGAGAAAGCTGGCTGACCGGACGACGCACGCCACCAGCGACATTTCACAACTGGTGAACACGATCCAGGGCGAGACGGTCACCGCCCAGCACAGCATCGGCCAGCTCGCCGAGCAGTCCGACTCGTTCAGCGCGCAAGGCCGCAGCGCCTCGACAACGATCTCCGGCATCGCCGACCTGGCGCGCGGCATGGAGCAGACGATCAGCACCGCGGCCCTGCGCAGCTTCGTCGAACTGGCGAAGATCGACCATCTGCTGTTGAAGTTCGACGTCTATCAGGTGCTCCTCGGAACCTCCGACAAGAGCGTCGGCGATGTCGCCAGCCACACTGCCTGCCGCCTCGGGAAGTGGTATTACGAGGGCGAAGGCAGGAGCTGCTTCGCGCAGCTCGAAGGTTATCGGGCGCTCGAGACGCCGCATGCCGACGTCCACCGCCACGGACGCAGTGCCATCGAGGCCCATCAAGCCGGCGATCTCGCGGCTGCGGTGAGCGCGATCGAGCGCATGGAAGCCGCCAGCTCGAACGTCCAGCAGTGCCTCGAACGGATGGCAGTCGATGGCGCCGCCCGACCGCAACTCCTGTTCAGGGAAGACTGAACCGTCACCCGCCGCCGTTGCCGACCATGCTCCGCAATACACTCACCGCCGCCAGCCACATCGCCGTCGAGGGCCCGATCGGCGTCGGCAAGACCAGTCTTGCCCACCGCCTCGCCAGCCACCTCGACGCACAACTGCTGCTCGAGCAACCCGAGCGCAATCCCTTCATCAGCCGCTTCTACGAGGACCAGGAGCGTTTTGCCCTGGCGACGCAGCTCGCCTTCCTGCTGCAGCGGATTGACCGGCTGCGTTCGCTGCCGCCGCCCGAAGTCGACGGCCGGCCGCTGGTCAGCGACTTCCTGCTCGAAAAGGACGCCCTCTTCGCGCTGCTGACGCTCACCGCGGACGAACATGAGCTCTATCGCCAGGTGTATGAGAATCTGGCGCCGCAGCCGGTCCGTCCCGATCTGGTGATCTACCTGCAGGCGCGGCCAGAGACGCTGCTCGCCCGCATACGCAAGCGTGGCCGCGACATGGAGAGACGAATCGACGACGCCTACCTCGGCGTCGTCAGCGACAGCTACATGCGTTTCTTTCACGCCTACGATGCGGCACCGGTGATGGTGGTCAATTGCGAAAACATCGACTTCGTCGATTCAGACGATGACTTTCAACTGCTCGTCAGGCGCATCGAAGGCATGCGCGGACAGCGAGAGTTCTTCAACCGCGGAGAGTAATTCCATGTCCACCCACGTTGCGACGCGCCGCCTGACGCATGTCGACCTTGCCAGGATGCGCGCCAGCGGCGAGAAGATCGCTGTCCTCACCTGCTACGACGCCAGCTTCGCGCAGCTCTGCGAAGCCGCGGGCGTCGATGCCCTGCTCATCGGCGACTCGCTCGGCATGGTCCTGCAGGGTCATGACTCGACCCTGCCGGTCACGCTCGACGACATCGCCTACCACACTGCGAGCGTCGCCCGCGCCAGCCGACGACCGCTGGTGATCGCCGACATGCCCTTCGGGACCTTCCAGGAAAGCCCGCGGCGGGCGCTGCGCAACGCCGTCCGGCTGATGGCCGCCGGCGCGCAGATGGTCAAACTCGAAGGCGGCAGCGAAATGGCCGACACCACCCGTTTCCTCACCGAGCGTGGCATCCCGGTCTGCGGGCACGTCGGGCTGACGCCGCAGTCGGTGCATCAGCTCGGTGGCTACCGCGTCCAGGGTCGCGATGATTCCGCGGCCGCCCGCCTACTCGCCGACGCGCTGGCGCAGCAGGAGGCTGGCGCCGGGCTGCTGGTCCTGGAAGCGATTCCCGAGGCACTGGCAGCCGAACTCAGCGGCAGGCTCGCCGTGCCGACGATCGGCATCGGTGCCAGCCGCGCGTGTTCGGGACAGGTCCTCGTCCTGCACGACATGCTCGACATCTCGACCGGCAGGAAGGCACGCTTCGTCCGCAACTTCATGCTCGGCCAGCCGTCGATCGCGGCGGCGATCGCCGCCTACGTCGCGGCGGTCAAGGATGGCAGCTTCCCGGCCGCCGAGCACTGTTACTGAACCGCCGGCGAGCAGCCGCCAGCCGCGGAGCTGATCAACCAGGCCCGGGATGCCTGCCGCGAAGCCGGCAGCGGCAACCCGCGGCACGATGCGAGAGGTTGGGCAAGACCATGCAGATACACTCCTCGATCCCCGAACTGCGCAGCGCGCTGCAGCAGCAGCGTCGCCGCATTGCCTTCGTGCCGACCATGGGCAACCTGCACGCGGGCCACATTGCCCTGATGCAGGAAGCACGCGCACACGGCGATACCGTGGTCGCGAGCGTCTTCGTCAACCGCCTGCAGTTCGGCCCCAACGACGACTTCGATCGCTACCCGCGCACCTTCGAGGCCGACTGCGAGAAGCTCCTCAACGCCGGCGTCGACCTGCTGTTCGCCCCCGGCGAGAACGAACTCTACCCGGAGCCGCAGGAGTACCACGTCGAGCCGCCGGCGAGCCAGAACCAGCTCGATGGCACCTTCCGGCCCGGCCACTTTCGCGGCGTCGCCACCGTCGTCCTCAAGCTGTTCAACATCGTGCAGCCGCAGGTGGCACTGTTCGGCAAGAAGGACTACCAGCAGCTGATGGTCCTGCGCAACATGACCCGCCAGCTGGCGCTGCCGATCGAGATCGTCGGCAGCGAGACGGTTCGCGCCGCCGACGGCCTCGCGCTGTCTTCGCGCAACGGCTACCTGTCACCCGGCGAGCGTGCCGAGGCGCCGCGCCTGCACCGCCTGCTGCAGCGCATCGCCACTGCCGTCGCTACCGGCGATGCGGACTTCGCCGGCCTCGAGACCGACGCGGCGGCCGAACTCGACCGCAACGGCTGGCGAACCGACTATGTTGCGCTGCGACGACAGGCCGATCTGCAGCCGCCGCGAGGTGCCGACGATCGGCCGCTGGTGGTGCTCGCGGCGAGCCGCCTGGGCAACGCGCGGCTCATCGACAACATCGAAATTGCCGCTTGCGGCGGGCGTTGACAGGTCGCCATTAGCCGCTACAATTCGCTTCCCCAAACTGCCAAACCGGTGAATCCATGCAGAGAACCATGTTGAAGTCGAAGCTGCACCGCGTCAGCGCCACGCATGCCGAGCTTCACTACGAAGGCTCATGCGCCATCGACGAGGATCTGCTCGATGCGGCCAACATCCGTGAATACGAGCAGATCGACATCTGGAACGTCAACAACGGCGAGCGCTTCACGACTTACGCCATCCGTGCCGAGCGCGGATCGGGGGTCATCTCGGTCAATGGATCGGCAGCGCGCCGCGCCGCCCCGGGTGACCTCCTGATCATCGCCAGCTTTGCCGTCTACAACGAGGTCGAACTCGTCACGTATGCGCCGCTGCTGATCTACGTCGACACGCAGAACCGCATCGTGCGCATGGCTGGCCAGATCCCGACCCAGGCAGCCGCCTGAGCAGCGCAGGCGCCATTTCCCGCTCACCAAAGCCGCGACAGCCGTCGCGGCTTTTTCGTTTGGCGCCCGGGCGCCGGCAAGCTCAGGCCCCGTCGACCGGAGCCTTCGGCTTGCGTGGGCGCCGTGGCCGACTGGCCGGCTTCCTGGCCGCCGATGCGGCCTCCGGCTCCCCGGCAACAGCCGCCTCGCTGAGCTCGGCAGCGGCTGCCGCAGCCACCACCGGCACAACTTCGGGCGCCGGCTCCGGCAGGGCAGCCGGCGAATCGTCCACCGTCATCGCCACGGGCACCAGCGGCGCCATCGGCGGAACGATTTCGCCAGGCTCCACCGTCACCTCGTGCAGGCCGGCCGCGATCGCTGCCCCTGCCCCTGCCTCGGTCGCTCCGCTCGCCGCGGCGGCGTCGGATTCCCGAACCTCCTTCGGCTCGCGCACGCCACGCTTGCCAGCCTTGTCGACGGCCTTGCGCCGGCCCTCGCTCTTCCGGCGCGGCGTCGCCTGCTCGGCGGCGTCGCCCGGCTGCTCGGCAGCCCCGGCCGCAGGCTCCGGCGCCGACGGCTGCTCGCCAGTCTCGTCAAGCCCCAGCTCGGAACCGAGTTCTCCAGCGGCAACGAGACCATTGCGGCGAAAGACGTAGGTTCCCGACTTTTCGTCGCGACCGATCGCCAGCAGACCGCGCGCCTGCGCCTCCTCGAGCAGGTTGCCGAAGGCGCGGAAGCCATAGTAGGACTCGTTGAAGTCGGGCTTGCGGCGCTTGATCGCCTCCTTCAGCATCGACGCCCAGATCTTGCCGGTGTCGCCGCGTTCGTCGACCAGCGCATCGAAGGTCGCCACCGCCAACGCGATCGCCTTGCTCCGCCGCGCCTCGAGTTCGGCGCGCCGCTCGGCATCCTCCTCGGGCGTCCGCCGGGCCACCGGCTGCGTTTCCCGCGAGTCACGCCGTGCCGAGCGCTGCATCTCGCGCACCAGGTCGTCGTAGAAGATGAACTCGTCGCAGTTGCCGATCAGGAGATCGGAAGTGGATTGCTTGACGCCGACGCCGATCACGTACTTCGCGTTCTCGCGCAGCTTCGATACCAGCGGCGAAAAATCCGAATCGCCGCTGATGATCACGAAGGTATCGACGTGCGACTTGGTGTAGCACAGATCGAGCGCATCGACGACCAGCCGGATGTCGGCCGAGTTCTTGCCCGACTGGCGCAGGTGCGGAATCTCGATCAGCTCGAAACTCGCCTCGTGCATCGTGGACTTGAAACCCTTGTATCGCTCCCAGTCGCAGTAGGCTTTCTTGACGACGATGCTGCCCTTGAGCAGCAGCCGCTCGAGAACCGGCTTGATGTCGAACTTGTCGTATTTCGCATCGCGGACGCCAAGTGCGACGTTCTCGAAGTCGCAGTACAGCGCCATGATGGCGGTTTCGGGCGCTACGGCCATGATTCAGGTTCTCCGCAAAAAGAATGTTGCGCCACGCCTGGGGGTGGCGGCACGCAGCGTGCTCGATGCAGGCGGGCGGTGGCGCGGGATGCTCAACGCCGAGATGGTAAACCGTTGGCAGCAGGAAGCAAGCGCGACGCCGGCGCCAGGGTTGCAGCGGCAGCGACGAATCAGGCTGGCGATTGCCCGGCGGGCGGCGACTGGGCGACGTCGACCACCTGTCCGCCGGTCATCGCCAGCAACTCCTGTGGCGACAGGCTGAAGACGCAGTGGGGATGCCCGGCGGCTGCCCAGATGCGGTCGAAGGCCAGCAGCAGACGATCGACGAGAACGATCGTCGGTCGCGCGAGGCCCAGCGGGCAGACGCCGCCGATCGCGTAACCGGTGTGCTCGCGCACGAAAGCGGCACCCGCCTTGCCGAGCGGACCGACGACGGCAGCCACCCTGCCCTCGTCCACACGGTAGGCGCCACTGGCGACGACCATCACCGCCGTGTCGTCGGCCAGCCGCCGGAAGACGATCGACTTGGCGATCTCGGCGACGCTGCAGCCGAGCCCGGCAGCCGCTTCGGCAGACGTTCGGCCGCTGGCTGGAAGCGCCACCACCGGCTGGCGATGGCCGAGCGCGCGCAGCAGGTCCGCCACTCGCTGCGCGCTGTCGGGGAGTCTGTTCTCTGCTGGCATCGATCATTCCTGATATCGGGCTGGCGCCGGCATCGCGAGGATCGCCGGCAGCGGCAGTCTACTCCAAGCGCCGCTGCCCGCACAGGCGAGCAGGCGAGGCACGGCGACGGGCTGCTGCAGGCAGATGGTGTAGACTGCGGGCAAACGAAAGAGTCCGGCCAGAGGAACGCCATGCACACCACCGCCGACCTGCATCCGGAAATCCGCGATGCCATCCGCGACCTCTGTCGGCACTTCCCGGACGAGTACTTTCGCCGCATCGACGAGCAGCGTGGCTATCCCGACGACTTCGTCGCCGCGCTGCTCGACGCCGGCTGGCTGGCGGCGATGATCCCCGAGGAGTACGGCGGCTCCGGCCTCGGACTGACCGCCGCCAGCGTCATCATGGAGGAGATCAACCGCTGCGGTGGCAACGCGGCGGCCGTCCATGGCCAGATGTACAACATGGGCACCCTGCTGCGCAATGGCAGCGCGACGCAGAAGCAAAGGTACCTGCCAGCGATCGCTGCCGGCAAGCTGCGAATCCAGTCGATGGCGGTGACCGAACCGACGACCGGCAGCGACACCACCCGCATCCGCACGACTGCCGTCCGCAGGGATGGCCGCTACGTGATCAACGGCCAGAAGGTCTGGATCTCGCGCGTCCGCCACTCCGACCTGATGATCCTGCTCGCCCGCACGACGCCGCTCGCCGAGGTGCGCCGGAAATCGGAGGGCATGTCGATCTTCATCGTCGACCTGCGCGAGGCGATCGGCAACGGCCTCGAGGTGCGTCCGATCGCCAACATGGTCAATCACGAGACCAACGAGCTCTTCTTCGACGCACTCGAGATCCCGGCCGAAAACCTGATCGGCGAGGAGGGCCAGGGATTCCGCTACCTGCTCGACGGACTCAACGCCGAACGTGCGCTGATCGCCGCCGAGTGCATCGGCGACGGCTACTGGTTCGTCGAGCGTGCGACGCGCTATGCCGGCGAACGTCGCGTCTTCGAGCGGCCGATCGGCAGCAACCAAGGGGTGCAGTTTCCGCTTGCGGAAGCCTTCATCGACGTCGAGGCCGCCAACCTGATGCGCTACGAGGCCTGCGCCCGCTTCGACGCGCAGCGGCCCTGCGGCGCGCAGGCGAACATGGCGAAATACCTCGCCGCCCGGGCGTCGTGGCAGGCCGCCAACGTCTGCCTGCAGACGCACGGCGGTTTCGGCTTCGCCACCGAGTACGATGTCGAGCGCAAGTTCCGCGAGACGCGGCTCTACCAGGTGGCGCCGATCTCGACCAACCTGATCTTCGCCTACGTCGCCGAGCACCTGCTCGGGCTGCCGCGCTCATTCTGACCCCCGGAGTCCCGCATGCGCCCACTCGACGGCATCACCGTCGTCACCCTCGAACATGCCGTCGCCGCGCCGTTCTGCACCCGTCAACTGGCCGACCTCGGGGCGCGGGTGATCAAGGTCGAGCGCCCGGGCAGCGGCGACTTTGCCCGCGCCTACGACCAGCGCGTCAGCGGCCTCGCCTCGCACTTCGTCTGGACCAACCGCTCGAAGGAAAGCCTGACGCTCGACCTCAAGCATGCGGCGGCACCGGCGCTTCTCGGCCGGCTCCTTGCTGGCGCCGACGTCCTGGTGCAGAACCTGGCACCGGGCGCTGCCGCCCGCCTCGGCCTCTCCTACGAGGCACTGCGCGAGACCTGTCCGCGGCTGATCGTCTGCGACCTCTCGGGCTACGGCAGCGACGGCCCGTATCGCGACCGCAAGGCCTACGACCTGCTGATCCAGAGCGAAGCCGGCTTCCTGTCGGTCACCGGCACGCCCGATGCCCCGGCCAAGGCCGGCTGCTCGATCGCCGACATCGCCGCCGGCATGTACGCCTACAGCAGCATCCTGGCGGCACTTCTGCAGCGTGCCCGGAGCGGCTGCGGCTGCCGCATCGAGGTGTCGATGCTCGAGAGCATGGTCGAATGGATGGGCTACCCGCTCTACTACGCCTGCGACGGCGCGGCACCGCCGCCGCGCGCCGGCGCGGCGCACGCGACGATCTACCCCTACGGCCCCTTCGCCGCCGGCGACGGCAAGCTGCTGGTACTCGGCGTGCAGAACGAGCGCGAGTGGCAGCTCTTCTGCCGTCAGGTGCTCGAGCGGCCGGAGCTGGCGGACGACCCGCGCTACGCGTCGAACGCCCAGCGGACGGCAGCGCGCGACGAGTTGCAGGCGCTGATCGTCGAGCACTTCTCCTGCCTGAGCAGCGAAGAGCTGATCGCCCGGCTCGACGCGGCAAGAATCGCCAACGCGCGCATCAACGACATGCACGAAGTCTGGCAGCACCCGCAACTCGCGGCACGCGGACGCTGGACCGAGGTCGAGACCCCCGCCGGCCCGATCCCTGCGCTGCTGCCACCGGGCAGCAACAGCGGCTTCACGCCGCGCATGGACGCGATACCTGCCCTCGGTCAGCACACCGCAGCCATCCTCGGCGAACTCGGCTGCGACGCAGCGGCGATCAGCGCCCTGCGCGCTGCCGGTGCCGTCTGAACGGCGCGCACCGTGCCGCACCGAGCCGCCTCGCCTTGCTACCCTCACGTCATCCCGGCGGGCAGCGCAGCGGCGGCCGCATCGCCGCTTCCGGCGAGCAAGCCGGTGGACATGGTTCGGCATCAGGCACTAAGCCCAGACCTCGCTCCCGGCACGAGCACACGATGCCGACAGCAGGCGCACGTACTCGCGATAGTCATCATCGCAAAAGAAGGTCTGTTGACGGCGGTTACCCCGCTGCGTCACATGATGCGGATAACAACCTGGTTTCGCCGAGGGAAGTGTTACGTCTACCAACGCTGCGCCTATCCCGAGGCTGATCACCGACGGAGAACACCGGGTACCTTCACCCGGCTGGCGTGACACCCCGTTTCAGGAGCGCCAGAAGGAGCGCCAACATGAATGTCGTGGTTCCCGCTGGCCGTGGCTGCTGAACCGATCGAAGCGAGTTCGCAGCAGGGTTTCCGAGCCAGTGTCCGGCGACGGCTCTCCTGATCTGGCTGCTGAAGCTTCGGAGGGTCGCGGTCAGCCCCTCCTTTCAAGCGATGGGTTCCGGGCTTACAATGCCCGAGAACACCAGCTCTCGACGCTTTGCTGTGAAAGTCGCGTCAACGACTCATGAATCTCCCTTCTCCCGTGCACGGGAGAAGGGCCGGGGACGAGGGAAACGGTCATGACTTTCATCATCGGGGGTGCCTCGACAGTCATGACCGTTAGTCCCGCAAGGCGTGTCTGCGGTGATAGCACAGCGGTTCAGCGGGATCATTCGCGGGCAACAGATCGACACCATTCGCCATGCCATACGAAATCACCAGAGGGCGAACCATTGACCGACTTGGATTTTCCTCTGGCGGTGCCATCAGTTCCAGAACGGTCATGCGCCGTGAACTCGAACGGCTGCTTGCCATCGTCCCGATCGAGGCGGACGCAGCGAGTTACCGGCGGGCGGTCCTCGAAGACAACGTCCTCGACAAGGCTACAGGTGCCAACCGGGAAAAGACGTTCAACTTCCTGAGGCGACTCTATGCCCTCGATCCGCAGGTGTGCCTCTTTCGCGAAATGCGGCGGCTGTCGCCCTTTGCGATGGGCGACGCGAGTTTGCTGATGGGTCTGCTCGCCATGGCGCGTGAGCCGATTCTGCGCGATTGTCTGAACATGGTTCTCAAGGTACCCCTCGGCGAAGGCCTCGGCCGAGCCGCTTTCGAAGCCTGGGTTCGTGCCTACGCGCCGGGTCGATACTCGGAAGCAATGTACGTGAGCTTCAGCCACAACCTCTACGCCTCGTTTTTCCAGATCGGCTATCTTGGCGAATCGATTGGCACAACTCGCGGACGCACGCGCCCCCGGTCCGGCGTGGCATCCGCAGTCTATGCGGCATTCCTCGACTGGCTGCGCGGCATGAGTGGTGTTGCACTCCTGCAAGGCGACTACTCACGGGCACTTGAGCTCGGTGCTGACGAACATCTGGCCTTTCTGGCGACGGCAGGACGGCAAGGCTTGCTCAAGGCTGCCTATGCGGGCGGTGTTCTTGAACTTGGTTTTCCCGGTTTTCTGAAGGATCACGAAGCAAGGCTCACTCCATGACCCTGGCGCACACCATACTCGAACGTTTGCAGGAACACCTGGCACTGCCCTGGCCGAAAGACGTCTCCCCTCGTGAAAGGGTGGTGATGGTGGTCTACACCCCTGCCGACGAACGCAAGCTGCGCCGTCTGATCCAGTCCGGCGAGTTCGCTCGCGAAATCGCAACGACCGGACGCGGATGGGTCGAGCACGATCTGGCAACCGAGTTCTCGTGCTGGCTGGCCAAGCATCAGTACCGCGACCGCTACCTCAACCGACCGGAGAGACTCTGGGACGATACCGGCAACGTGCGTGGACTGGACGAGTACCTCGGCAGCCGGATCGCCGAGATCACCAGTCACCTGACAGCCAACGATGTGCTGGCGCTGATCGGCGGTGGCGGCCTGTTCGGACTGAACAGCATCTCGTCGCTGGTCGAGCAGATCGAAAACCACATACCGGGCCGCCTGGTCGTCTTCTTCCCGGGCGAGCACGATGCCCGGACCAACAGCTACCGCCTGCTTGGTGCCAAGGATGGTTGGGGCTATCTTGCCGTACCGATCACCTGCTGATCACGACGATGGAAGAAACCATGCGCAACCGCGACCTGTTCGACAAGGACATCGACACCTTCTCTCTGGAGAATCAGGGCGTCGCCAAAGTCGATGAGGCGCTCGACGAGCAGCAGCGCCAGACCCTGCGCTTCGAACTCGAAACCTTCGTCTGCAAGGGCCATTACGAGGAGGGTTTGAGGCGAATCCTGGAGTCCTTCGTCGATACGCTGCGCAAGCAGCACGAAGCGCCGCCAGCATGGGTGTCCGGCTTCTTCGGGAGCGGCAAGTCGCACCTGGTCAAGATGGCCCGGGCCCTGTGGACCAACGCGCCATTTCCGGACGGCCGCACGCCCCGCGACATCGCCCGCCTGCCGGCTTCCGTAGCGGACGCACTGAAGGAACTCGACACTCTGGCGCGGCAGCGCCAGGCGGCCTTGCGCGCAGCCGCGGGGACACTGAGTCAGGGCGAAGGCGACAGCATCCGCAAGGCCGTGCTCAGCATCGTCTTCAAGGCGATGGGGCTGCCCGCCAGATACGACGAAGCGCGCGCCCTGCTCTGGCTGCGCAACGAAGGTATCGAGCAGACCGTGCGTACTGCCCTGAAGGCGAAGCAGCGCGACCTCGAACGCGAGTTGCGCGATCTCACCGTTTCCTCGCATCTGCAGGATGCCATCCTGGCTGCCAAGCCGAGCCTCGCACGCGACAGCTTCGAACTGGGGGACCGCCTCGAAAGCGAGTTCTCCAGCCGCGGCGACATCGACCAGGACGACTTCCTCCGTTTCTTCCGCGAAGCCATCTGCCAGGGCGGCGAGGCGCCGGTTTTTCTGCTGGTACTCGACGAACTCCAGCAATACATCGCCGACAGCCCCGAGCGCGCCATGCGCGTGCAGGAAGTGGTCGAGAGTCTAAGCAAGCACTTTGCCGGCCGGGTCCTGCTGGTGGCCACCGGGCAAAGCGCACTCACCGGCACACCGGTGCTGTCGAAGCTGCTCGGACGCTTTCCCGTACAGGTGCAGCTCTCCGATTCCGACGTCGAAGAGGTGCTACGCGAGACCATCCTGAAGAAGAAAGCGTCGGCGACCCAGCCGCTTGGGACGATCTTCAGCTCGGGCGGCTGCCTCGGCGAGATTTCCGCGCATCTGCACGGCAGCCTGTTTGCCCACCGGCATGAAGATGAAGCCCTGCTGATCCCGAGCTACCCCCTGCTGCCGACGCGGCAGCGCCTCTGGGAACGCGTTCTGGCGACCACCGATGCCAGCGGGACGGGCATCCAACTGCGCTCACAACTGCGGCTGGCTTTCGATGCCGTGCGCAAGAGCAAGGATGCCCCGCTCGGCCACATCGTCGGCGCCGATTTCATCTACGACGAAATCCGCATGCGACTGCGTCAGTCGAGCCAGATCAGCGGCGAAACGGCGAATGCCATCGACCGGCTGGACGGTAGCGGTGAAGCCCGCGCCAGGCTGAAGGCGCGGGCGCTGAAGGCGGTCTTTCTGCTCACGCGCGTCACCAACAATTCCGCACAGCCGACAGGGCTGCGGACCGATGCGCAGAGTATTTCCGACATCCTGGTCGACGATCTGACCGGCCACAGTGGCGGACTGCGTGGCGAAGTCCAGGCCGTGCTCGACGAGCTGATCGACAAGGATCGCCTGCTGATGCGCGTGGCGGTTGGCGGTTGCCAAGAGTATCGCCTGCAGACCCGGGAGAGCGCCGACTGGTTCGCCTACCAGCGTGGGGAGGAAGACGCCCTGCGCAGCGATCCGGCCGCTTTCGAGAGCAAGATCCGGGAGCAGTTGATCCAGTTGGCTGGCGAACAGATCCGCAAGCTCGCCATTGCGCAGGGGGCGAGTCGCGAAATCCGTCGTCTCAAGGCGCATACCGACTCGGTGACGGCGCCCAAGGCGGAAAGCGACGTCCCGGTCTGGCTGCGCTCGGACCTTGACGGCACCCAGGCCAGGGAAGTGCTGGCCGACGCCGCGCGCGCCGGAATCAACTCGGCGATCGTCTTCGCGCACGTCTCCCTGCCGCGCAAGGACGAGCTGGTGCGGGCGGTGATCACCCAGGCCGCTGCAGAGAGAACCTTGGGCCACTTTGGCGAGCCGCAAACCCCCGAAGGCCAGGAAGCACGCAACGCACTGAGCAAGCAGAAAACCGACGCCGACCAGCGTGCAGGAACGCTGCTCCGGGAAGCACTCGAACAGGCGCAGGTGGTCCAGGGCGGCGGCCAGATCGTCGAGGATGGTGCGACACTCGACGATCGGCTCAGGAAAGCCGGCGTCGACGCCGCGGCGCGGCTGTTCCGCAAGTTTGCCATGGCCGACGCCGGCGGCTGGGACAAGGCCTTCGTCGATGCCGAGAAAGGCCTGGTCAACGCACTCGAAAAGGTCGGCCATACCCGTGCCGCCGAAAACCATCCCGCGGCGCAGGAAATCCTGCAGCAGATTGGCTCCGGCGCCTGGAAAGGCGGCAAGCTGCGTGAAGTGTTCATGAACGCACCCTACGGCTGGTCGCAGGATGCGGTCGACGCGCTGCTCGCCGTGCTTTTTGCCGCCGGCCAGTTGCGCATCGTCCATGCCAGTGGTGCGTCCTGGCCGGTGGGCCGGTTCAACCGGCGCGAGGTCACGGCGAGCACCTTCGCGCGCGAAACCGCACCGCTGTCCAACGATGAAAAGCGCGCCATCGCCCGTCTGGTGAAATGCCGGCCCGACGAAGCCGAGGCCCGCGCCCCGGACTATGTCGCCCGGTTGCAGCAGGCGCACGCCCGCGCCAGCGGCGCGCCGCCACGCCCGGAGGCCAGGCCGAGTGAACTGATCGACGAGTTGTCTGCGCTCTCCGGACGCGAGCTGGTCAAGCGCCTGGCCGAGGAAGAGGTCGCAGCCTCCCGGCTGCTTGCTGCCCTCGAAGCGCAGGCCGCCCGCATCGCCGAACGTGAGCCGCGCTGGCAGCAGCTCGACACCCTGCTGGCGCAGATGGCGAGCCTGCCCGAAGCCGCTGCCATCGGCGCCGAGCGTGCCGCGATCCGCGAGGGCCGTTTGCTCCTTGATGAGCCCGACAAGGTCGAACCGCTCGTCGAACGCACCGCCACCGCCCTGCGTGCCGCCATGAACAAGAGCTTTGGCGCCTATCGCAGCGAGTACGAGCACTGTGCCAGCGAAATCGACGCGGCCCCGGAATGGCACAAGCTCGCCCCGGAAGACCGGGCAGGCATCCTGCGCGAAGTGCAGCTTTCCGCACCCGAGAGCGCGCCGAAACTCGGCACGCTCGCCGAACTCATCGCTTCGCTGGCAGCCTGCGCGCCGCAGCGCTGGACCGAGAAGCGTGACGCCCTGCGCGGCCGTCTTGGCCGCGCCCTCGACCTGGCGGCCCGCAAGCTGGAGCCGAGCGTGCAGCCGGTCACGCCACCCCGACGCATCCTGTGTTCGGAAGCGGATCTCGAAACCTGGCTGGCGGAGGTGCGAAGCGCCGTCCTGGCGAAGCTTCCCGATGGGCCGGTGCAATTGTAAAGTTTGTCTTGTAACGCAACACTCTATTTTCTTTTGTTGCGTTCTGGTGCAATATTGTGCAGAAACGTTTTGCGTCAGGGTGCAATTTGATGGAACCAGACTTTTCCGCGAATTTTTCCGAACTCCAGCTTCGCCAACTCGACGCCGCACTCGACCGCTGGCGCAGCGCCGACCTGCCGGCCCGCCCGCCAGCGGGCTGGCTCAAGGCCATCCGGCAAGCGCTGGGCATGACGGCAACCCATCTCGCCCGCCGTCTGGGGGTGACCACCTCGACGCTCACCCGGCTGGAATTCTCGGAAGCCGACGACACCATCAGCCTGGCGACCCTGCGCCGTGCCGCCGAGGCCCTCGGCTGCGAGTTGCACTATGCCGTGGTACCCCGACAGCCGCTGGCGACCACGCTGGAGGAACGCGCCAGCAGCCTGGCGCGACAGCAGATGGCCGCCATCAGCCACAGCATGGCGCTGGAGGCCCAGTCGACCTCACGCGAACACCTAGAAGCGCAGACCCGCGCCCTCGCCGAAAGCCTGCTCAAGGGCTCGCGCCGCGCCCTCTGGAAAGAGCGGGGGCAGTAGCCGGCATGCCCATCCATCTCGACGCCCCGCCCGGCGCCACCCCGCTCGACCCCGACGAACTGGCGAGCCTGCTTCCCCGCCACATCACGACGCAGGGTGAGTTGAACGAGTGGGAACAACTCAACATCGTACAAGGCGAGGCCTGGGCACGCCGGCAACGCCGGGAGATACTCAGCGAGCCCTTCCTGCGTCAGTTGCACCGCCAGATGTTTGGCAAGACCTGGCGCTGGGCCGGCGAGTTCCGCAAGTCCGACAAGAACATCGGCGTCGACTGGCTCCGAATCGGCATCGAACTGCGCCAACTGCTCGACGACGTGCGCTATCAGGTCGAACACGCCAGCCTGCCGCCGGACGAGATCGCCGTCCGCCTGCATCACCGCCTGGTCGCCATTCACCCGTTCGCCAACGGCAATGGGCGGCATGCGCGCCTGCTCGCCGATCTGCTCGTCGTGCGGCTGGGTCAGCCCCGTTTCACCTGGGGCAGCCGCAACCTGGTCGATGCCGGGGCGACGCGGCAGGCCTACATCGCCGCCCTGCAAGCCGCCGACGCCCGCGATTACGCGCCCCTGCTCGCCTTTACCCGAAGCTGAAACCCACATGAAACTGGCACTCTCCCGTGAACATCGCCGCGTCCTCGAAACCACCGTCGCTCAGGCGCGAACCGCCGCCGAAGCCGGTGCCGGCAAGGCGCTGCAAGCCCTGGCCGTCGCTGCCAGGGATGCCCCCGCCCACGCCACCGATGCCCAGAAAAAGCTGCGCGTGCGCCTGCGCGCCCATGGTCGCGCACTGGGCGATCTGCTGCGCCCGGACGACACGCAAGCCATAGCCCACCTCGTCACCGAAATCGCCTACGAGCACTGGCACCGCATGCTCTTCGCCCGTTTCCTGGCGGAGAGCGATCTGCTCATGCACCCGGACGGCTACCCCGTCAGCCTCAACGACTGCAAGGAAGACGCCGAGCGCCTTGATCCCCCCGCCCGCAGCGAATGGGAAGTCGCCGGCCACTACGCCGCGCGTATGCTGCCCAACGTCTTCCGCCCCGACAGCCCGGCGCTGGCGCTCCAGATGCCGCTGGAAACCGAGCAGGCGCTCGAAGCCTTGCTCGCCAAGCTGCCCGCCACCGTCTTCCAGGCCGACGACAGCCTGGGCTGGAGCTACCAGTTCTGGCAGGCGCCGAAGAAGGAAGAAGTGCAGCGGCAGATGAAACAGGCAGGTACCAAGGTGGGCGCCGACGAACTGCCGGCGGTGACGCAACTGTTCACCGAGCAGTACATGGTCGCCTTCCTCCTCGAAAACGCCCTCGGCGGTTGGTGGCACCGCTGCCACCCGCGCTTGAAGCTGCCGGTGGAAATGCCCTACTTGCGTTTTCTCCCCTCTCCCTCCGGGAGAGGGGCTGGGGGTGAGGGCGTTTCCATACTCAAACATCACCACATCCGCTCCGAGCATATCGCCTTCGCCCGCCAGCTTCGCGCCACACAAACCGACCCCGAAGGCCTGCTCTGGTCGTTACTTCGCGATCGCCGTCTGGCCGATGCCAAGTTCCGTCGTCAGCATCCACTCGGACCCTACGTCCTTGATTTCTACTGTCACGAGAAGCGGCTGGCCATTGAACTCGATGGCGGGCAGCACAATGAAGAAGCCGGTAAGGCACATGATTCCCGGCGGGATGGCTACCTGGCCGAACAAGGGATTCGCGTCCTTCGCGTCTGGAACAATCAGGTACGCGCAGAAACCGAGTCTGTGCAAGAGGCCATTTGGCAGGCGCTGCACGATGACTGCGCCCTCACCCCAGCCCCTCTCCCGTCTCACCTTGGCGGAGCGGCCGGCGCCAATGATGCATCTCTCCCCTCTCCCTCCGGGAGAGGGGTCGGGGGTGAGGGCGAACCCGCCGCCGGAACCTTCCCGGCCTGGCCCGATACGCTGGCCCAGTTCAAGCTGCTCGACCCCTGCGCCGGTTCCGGACACTTCCTTGTCTCGGCTTTCCACTACCTGGTGCCGATGCGCCGCGCCACCGAAAAGCTCTCCGTGCGCGATGCCATCGACAAGGTGCTTGCCGACAACCTGCACGGCCTCGAACTCGATGCCCGTTGCGGCGAAATCGCCGCCTTCGCACTCGCCCTGGCGGCCTGGCGTTACCCCGATGATCTCCCCTCTCCCGCCGGGAGAGGAGTTGGGGGTGAGAGCGCAATGCGCATCGGCTACCGCCCACTGCCGCGCCTCAACATCGCTCGTGTCGGCGTCGCGCCGCGCAGCCGACGCGCCGACTGGCTCAAGCTCGCCGAGGGCGACGAACGGGTCGAAGGCGGCATGGCCACGCTCTACGCCCTGTTCCAGAAAGCCCCGGAACTCGGCAGCCTCATCGACCCGATGACCGCCACGCGCGGCGATCTGCTCGATGCACATTGGGAAGAACTCGAATCGCGGCTGGAGCAAGCCTTGCTCCCCGCTCCCTCCGGGAGAGGGGTCGGGGGTGAGGGCGCCAGCGACGACCAGGCAATCGAAACCCGTGTCGCCGCGCAAGGCATGGTGCACGCCTCGCGCATCCTGACGCGAAAGTATCACCTGGTCATCACCAATCCGCCTTACCTCGGTGCGGGGCAGCACGGGCCGGTGCTCAAGGATTTCTGCGAGGAGCACTACAAGGCGGCGAAGGGCGACCTTGCCAATGTGTTTCTGGAGCGCAGCCTCAAGCTCTGCGCGCCCGGTGGTGCGGTCTCGTTTGTCATGCCGCAGAACTGGCTGTTCCTCAAGAGCTACCAGAAGCAGCGCGAGCATTTGCTGAAGTCCGCCACCTGGAACCTCCTGGCGCGGCTGGGCGCGGGGGCTTTCGAGACCATCACGGGCGAAGTGGTCAACGCCATCCTGCTGACTCTGACGCATGCCAAGCCGGCCGAGGATCAGATGCTGCGCGGGCTGGACGCGAGTGCGCCAAGAACTCCGGCGGAGAAAGCAGAGGTTTTGGCCGGCGGCAACGTATTGGATGTTCGACAGCAGGAACAATTACGTAATCCAGATGCAAGAGTATCGATAGAAGGTCTTGCCATAACTACTGCGCTAAGGACATTCGGTTTTCCGACAGAAGGTTTGTCAACCGGAGATGGAGATCGGTTCTATTGCTGTTTCTGGGAGCAAGCTGGGCACGGCAACATATGGACCCTCTATCAGACTGCTCCAGTGGATAACGCTCTATTTGGTGGAATGCACTTATTCGTTCGTTGGGAAGAAGGAAAGGGTGCGTTATCTGAGTCTGATGCAGCGCGTGTGCAAGGTCAAAGTGCCTGGGGTCAGAATGGTGTATTGATTGCCCGAGTCAAGTCTCTTCGGGCAATCCCATATCCGGGAGTTCTCTTTGACAAAAGTTGCGTAGTTATCACACCGTTGAACCCTGAACACCTCGAAGGTATGCTCGCGTACTGCATGTCGGAGCATTTCAAGCCCGATGTTCGTAAGTTGGATCAAAAGCCATACGTAACCACGTCTGTATTCGGGAATCTTCCCTTCGACCTCGCCCACTGGCAAAAAGTCGCCGCCGAACGCTACCCCAACGGCCTACCCAAACCCTATTCCGACGACCCGACGCAGTGGATTTTCCACGGCCATCCGAAACCCTGCGCCCTCACCCCCAACCCCTCTCCCGGAGGGAGAGGGGGACTGGATAGTCTGCAAGTTGCCGTCGCCCGTCTGCTCGGCTACCGCTGGCCTGCGGAAGGCGCCCTCACCCCAGCCCCTCTCCCGGAGGGAGAGGGGCTACATCCACCCTCTCCCTCCGGGAGAGTGCAGGGTGAGAGCAAGATGGAACTCTCCGACGAGGCGCGTGCCTGGATCGCTTGCTGCAAAGACCTCGATGCCCTGATCGACGATGACGGCATCGTCTGCCTGCCTGCCGTGCGCGGCGAACCGGCGGCGGTGGATCGCCTGCGTACTTTATTGGCCCGTGCCTTTGGTGACGACTGGTCGGCGGCTGTTGAGGCTCAGTTGCTGCGCGACGCCGGTTGCGACGGCCTGCCCCTCGCGCAATGGCTGCGCGACAAGTTCTTCGAGCAGCACGTCACCCGCGTCCAGAAGCGCCCCTTCATCTGGCACCTCTGGGACGGCCACAAGGAAGGCTTCTCGGCGCTGGTCAATTACCACCTGCTGACGCGCGAGAAGCTCAACACCCTGATCAACCTCTACCTCGGCGACTGGATCACCCAGCAGAAACGCGCCATCGCGGCCGCAGACAAGGAAAAGGCGAGCGACGCCACGCTCAAGCTCGCCAAGGCCGAGGCGCTGAAAGCGCAACTCGAAGCCATCCTCGAAGGCGAACCACCCTACGACATCTTCGTGCGCTGGAAACCGCTGCACCAGCAACCAATCGGCTGGGATCCGGACATCAACGACGGCGTGCGCATGAACATCCGCCCCTTCGTCGAAGCCGGGGTGCTGCGCATTCCCCGCGCCAGGGTCGGCATCAAATGGCAAGCCGATCGCGGCAAGGACGTCGCCTCCGCGCCCTGGTACAAGCTCGGCCCGACTTACGGCGAACCCGAAGGCACGCGCATCAACGACCACCACACGACGCTGGCCGAGAAAAAGGCGGCGCGGGCGGCTGCCCCCATCCTCACCTCCGACCACTCTCTTGGGGGGAGGGAAAAAACCGCTGCCGCGATGCTGGAACTGCTGCAGTCGCCGGCGTTGCGCAATCTGCCCAAGAGCAATACGGACGAAATGGCGCGCCGTATTGCCGAGCAGCGCAACGGCTGGCAGGACGTCTGATGCGCCGCGCCCATGACGCCATGAGGCGTCGGACCTCAAGTCACGCGAAACGGATTCCGAATCCGCAGCGACGGCTCGATGAGCAGACCATCCTGCATGTCCTCGGAAAACAGCGTCGTGCAACCGGCGTCCAGCGCGGCGGCGGCGATCATGCCGTCGTAGATGGACAGGCGATAGCGCTCCGCGACTTGCACGCCCAGTTCGTGCGTGACCTCGGTCAGCGCATGAACCTGACAAATCGCACGGATGGGCGCCAGAACGTCGCGCACTTCGGCGTGGGTCATCTCCAGCTTGCGCGTGGCCACCGAGGCGAATTCGTTGAGCACCTGCACGCTGAGGTGCCCCCCCTTGGCAATCAACGCTTCCGCCGCGTCGGCCTTGGCATCATCCCCCGAAAGAAGATAGAGCAGGATGTTGGTGTCGAAAAAATGCTCAGGAACGCTCATGCGCTTCGAGCCGGTCGAATTTGAAACCGGCGGGCAGGCGCCCGCGATATTGCCGCAGGCGCGCCAGCAACTCGCGCGGTGGCGTAGCGCGCTGCACGTCGAGTTGCCGTTCACCCACGACATGAATTTCGATGTCGTCTCCGGCCTTGAGCTGCAAGGCTTCGATCACCGCGGCCGGCAGCCGGACTGCCAGGCTGTTTCCCCATTTGGCAACTTGCATGATGTTTCCTTCGATTGGAGATATACAGACTTCAATTGTATATCCTTCTTCTCCGGGGACAAGAGCTGCACCATCACCCGTGACGAGAAGAAGAATGTGCTGGAAAAGGCAAAGGCATGACTTTCGACCCGCAGCGCGCGCTCGAACTGCTGCGGATCGGCTCCGGCCGAGCGGATGCCTTTTTCCGCGAAGGGCAGCGCGAAGCCATCGAGCATGTGGTCGAAGGCCGTGGTCGTCTGCTGGTTGTGCGAAGAACCGGCTGGGGCAAGAGCTTCGTCTATTTCATTGCCACCAAGCTTCTGCGTGAGCAAGGCAGTGGCCCGGCGCTGCTCGTGTCACCGCTTCTGGCGCTGATGCGCAACCAGATCGACGCTGCCGAGCGCATGGGTGTTCGCGCGGCGACGATCAATTCGGACAATCAGGAGGATTGGGCCCGCGTTGAGGCGGCCATCGATCGCGATGCGGTGGACATCCTGTTGATCTCTCCCGAGCGCCTGGCGAATGACCGTTTTCAGTCGCAGGTGTTGGGCCGGGTCGCTGGCAGGATCGTCCTGCTGGTGATCGACGAGGCACACTGCATTTCCGACTGGGGCCATGATTTCCGCCCGCACTACCGCTTGCTGGAGCGCGTCGTGCGCAACCTGCCACCCAATCTCCGGCTGTTGGCGACGACAGCCACGGCCAACAATCGCGTCATGGATGATCTGAAGGCCGTCTTGGGTCCCAACCTGGCAGTATCGCGCGGCGACCTCAATCGGCCGTCGCTGGCCCTGCAAACCATTCGCTTGCCGACCCAGGCCGAGCGTCTGGCATGGCTAGCGCAGCAACTTCGCACACTGGCTGGGCATGGAATTGTCTATGCGCTGACGGTGCGCGATGCGGCTACCGTCAGCGAGTGGCTCCAGTCATGTGGATTCAAGGTCGAGGCCTATACGGGCGAATCCGGTGACCGCCGAGTCGAACTGGAGCAGGCGCTGCTGAACAATGAGGTGAAGGCTCTCGTGGCCACCACCGCCCTCGGTATGGGGTTCGACAAACCCGACCTCGCGTTCGTCATTCACTACCAGACGCCTGGGTCGGTGGTGGCCTATTACCAGCAGGTGGGGCGGGCCGGGCGTGCTCTCGATGCCGCTTACGGCGTACTCCTCAGCGGCAAGGAAGAAACCGACATTACCGACTATTTCATCGAAAGCGCTTTTCCGACGGAACGGGAAGTTGGGGCAGTCATCGCGGCGCTGGAAGATGCCCCTGGCGGTCTTTCGGTGCCGGAACTCCTCGGCCGTGTGAACATCAGCAAGGGGCGCATCGAAAAGACGATCGCCTTGCTTTCCCTGGAATCGCCGGCGCCGATCGCCAAGCAGGGAAGCAAGTGGCAACTGACGATTTCCGAGCTCGGCCCTGGGTTCTGGGAGCGTGCCAGGCGATTGACGGCATTGCGCCGATCGGAACAGGCGCAGATGCAGGAGTACGTGAATCTGGCGGCCGACCACATGGCCTTTCTGATTCGGGCGCTCGACGGCAATGCCGACGGCGTTCGTCCGCCGGCCTTGCCCCCACTGTCGACAGATATCGACGAAGCCCTGGTTCGAGAGGCGGTGGCCTTTCTGCGCCGAACAAGCCTTCCAATAGAGCCTCGCAAGATGTGGCCAGCGGGCGGAATGCCGCAATACCGCGTCAAAGGCACCATTCCGGAAACGTTGCGTGCGCAACCGGGCAAAGCCCTGTGCATGTGGGGCGACGCTGGCTGGGGCGGTTTGGTTCGCCTTGGCAAGTACCAGCATCATCGCTTTCCTGACGACCTGGTCGGTGCCTGCGTCACATTGATCGGGCAATGGAATCCTCGACCATTTCCTCGGTGGGTGACCGCTGTCCCTTCCTTGCGACATCCCGGCCTCGTTCCTGATCTTGCCGCGCGGCTGGCGGACGCCTTGCGGCTCCCATTCGAGATGGTCTTGGTCAAAACAGATGCCCGGCCAGAACAGAAAACCATGGCAAACAGCACTCAGCAGGCGAGAAACATCGACGGTTCATTGGAAATTCAAGAGTCATCCGTTCCGCCTGGTCCGGTCTTGCTGGTCGATGACATGGTCGATTCGCGTTGGACACTGACCGTCTCGGCCTGGCTGCTGCGACGGCACGGCAGCGGAGTCGTTTGGCCGCTGACCCTGAGTGAAACAGGACACGATGCATGAGTAACGTTCTTTCCAACAATACGCAGGCGATTCTGCTGCTCACTGCGCCCCTGATTACCGGACGCAGCGAGCCAACCCGGGAACTCTTGACGCCCTCCGAATACAAGCGGCTGGCCAGGCATCTGCATCAGTTGTCGAAGGAACCCGCCGATCTGCTTTCTTCTGACGCTGACGAGATCCTTCGGCAAGGCCAGGCCGTGGTCGACGCCGCGCGCTTGAAGCGGCTTCTCGGTCGTGGTTTCGCTCTGAGTCAGGCCATTGATCGCTGGCAGGCCAGGGGGATTTGGGTGGTGAGCCGTGCCGACTCGAATTACCCACAGCGCTTGAGAGATCGCTTGCGCGAAGACCGCCCGGCCGTGTTGTATGGTTGCGGGGAGCGCACGATTCTGGAGCGTGGCGGTCTTGCCGTGGTCGGTTCGCGCGACGTGGATGAAGCGCTGGTCGAGTACACCGAGTCCATCGGGCGCCTGACCGCGAAGGCCCGCAAGACGCTGGTGTCTGGCGGCGCGCGCGGCATCGACCAGGCGGCGATGCGGGGTGCTCTCGAAGCGGGCGGAATGGTTTCCGGCGTCCTGGCCGATGGTCTCGAGAAGTCAGCGATGAACCGCGACCACCGCAGGCTGCTGATGGATGGCCAACTCGTCCTGGTTTCGCCCTATGACCCGGGCGCAGGATTCAATGTCGGCAATGCGATGCAGAGGAACAAGCTCATCTATGCACTCGCCGACGCCGCGCTGGTGGTCAATTCCGATGTCGAGAAGGGAGGCACCTGGGCTGGCGCCGTCGAGCAACTCGGCAAGCTCAAGTTCGTGCCCGTGTTTGTTCGATCGACAGGGAGCGCAAGCACGGGCCTCACTGCTCTGCTCAACAAAGGCGCTTTCCCTTGGCCAAACCCCGACGATGCGGATGGCCTGGTCGAGGCGTTGGCATTCGCACCGTCGACAACCCGGGCATCGGCGCTGCCATCCCAACTGACGCTCGCGGCTGACGACGACCCATCGACGGATGCGCCACCATCGCCCGTGGTCCCGCCGGCACCGGTGCTCCTGTCGACAACACCGATGCCCGAGTCGCCGGAGGTCGAGATGGCCGTCGCAGCGCCTGCAGCGTCGTCGCTGCCGGCCGAGAGAGATCCTGCCGATGATCTGTATGACGCTGCGAAGCAAGCGATTCTGTCTGTACTGAAGGCGCCCAAGACGATCGGCGAGCTGGTCGACGCGCTGCGCATCACGGAAGGCCAGCTCAAGTTATGGCTTGGCACTCTGGTTGCAGAGGGGACGATCAGGAAGACCCGAAGGAAAGGCGTTCTGTACGAACTGCCGACTGCCGATCTGATCGACTTCTGCTCTTCCCCCGACGCGACCCATCGATCCGGCACCAAGACATGAAGACTGCCTCAGGAACCGTCATGGACGGGCTGGTTCTTCGCTTGCGGGAGCAGGCCAGGCGCTTCAACCCGTCGCTTGAAATGGCGCCCGTGGTGGTCCTGTGGACGGACGAAAAGCGCGAATGGGAAGGCATCGTGCCCAGGGTAAAGGAGGCGCTTCCCGAACTGTACTCGCTCGGGCCTTATATGCCCGATGGTCGCAGCGGCCCCGGCGTCTGGCTGCGCATGGTGGCCGATCGGCAAGCGGGAAGTATCGGGGCGAGCGAGACGCCGATTCTCTATCTGCCCGGCGTGGGGAACCGGCAGTTGCGTGCCGATCTGCGCGGCTTGAAGGATCACCCGCAACTCGCGCCAATCGCCGAGCTGCAATATCGGGGGGTGTTCTGGCGCCAGGAGAACGGCAAGGACTGGACGCTGCGCTCGTTTTTCGAGAGCCGGCGCGGCGGTTTGGGCCTGAAGATTGCCGCCGACCAGGAAACCCTGGAGGCGCTCAGGGCGGCGAGCGGCAAGCTGCTGACTCAGAACCTGCAGGCACTCGAAGGACAGCTCATCGACCAGCGCTTCCTCGACGATCTGATGAACCCGTCGCCGGACGAAACGGTTCTGCGCTGGCTGACGGCAGCGCCGGCGATCCAGGAGGAAAAGGGCGATACCTGGGCGAGCTTCGTCGCGACGACGCGGACACGCTTCGCGGTCGATCTCGACCGGGGAACGCTGGTGGTGGCGCAGAAGATTCTCGCCAGTCGACCGGGTGAGGCGACTCATGCGCTGTGGGAGGAGTATTGCGCGCACTGGCAGAGTTATCCCGACGCCTACGAGGTCTTCCGCGACATCGCGCCACCCGATCTGTTGCAGGGCGCCGAGCGCTATCCGCGCGAGAACGATGTGGACGAGCTGCGGTTGGGCGCAGAACTGCTGCAGGCGTCGCTGCTGGCTCCGGCGGCAGCCGCCAGCGCCGTGCTCGCCCTGGAGGCCCGACACGCCAGCCGGCGCGAGACTCTATGGGCCCGCATGGGGCGGGCGCCGCTGGCGCAGGCGACGAAACACCTGGCGGATGTTGCGCGGGCGTTCGCCGAGCCGCTGGTTGGTGGTTCGGCAAGCGAGATGGCGCAAAGTTACGCCGACAGCGGCTGGCGCGTCGACGCAGCGGCGCGCGCGGCGATGGCCATCGCGCAACAGGAACAACTGGAAAAGCCGATCTACGCGGTGCTGGAGGCGCTCTACCGGCGCTGGCTCGAAAGGCTGGCGCAAGGCTTTCAGGCGATGGTCCGGCGTGACGGCTATCCGCACTGGCAACTGCCCGAGGTGCCGCCTGGCGTCGTCCTGCTGTTCGTCGATGGACTTCGCTTCGACCTGGCGCGCGAACTCGAAGCCCTCCTCGCTACCGACCAGCGACTGGACATTTCGCTTGCTACCGCCTTCACCAGTGTGCCGTCGGTGACGAGCAGCGGCAAGGTCTGGGTATCTCCGGTCGGCCAGTCCGCGACGGGCGGCAACGCGGGCGGCTTCGAGCCGAGCCTGCCAAAAGGCGCGTACACGGCGGAAAAGCTGCGCAAGGCGATGGAAGCCGAGGTCTACGCTCTGGTCGATGACGAAAACCCGACCTTCGCCTACGGCAAGGGCTGGGCAGAGTTTTCCGGCGACATCGACAGCGACGGCCACCACAAGGGCGTGCGTCTGGCGCGTGTGCTCGGCAGCCATCTCGACGACCTCGCGCGCTGCATTCGCCGTCTGCTGGCGGCTGCCTGGAAGGAGGTCTGGGTAGTCACCGATCATGGCTGGCTGCTGTTGCCCGGCGGCTTGCCCAAGGCGGAGTTGCCGGCCCGCCTCACCGAGACGCGATGGGGTCGCTGTGCGGTACTCAAGGATGCGGTCGCCGATCAGGACTGGCTGGTGCTGCCGTGGAGCTTCGATCCTGCGGTACGGGTTGCCCTGGCGCCGGGAATCACGGCGTTCAGCCAGGGCCGCGAATACGACCACGGCGGCCTCAGCCCACAGGAATCGGTAGTGCCTTTTCTGCGCGTGCGACGCGAGGAGCCGATTGCCGGGCAGCCGCGCCTGCTCAGCGTGACCTGGAACACGCGCAAGACGATCTGCTCGGTCAACACGAGCGCGGCGGTCGGCCTGATGCTTGGACTGGAGCGTCTGGGCAGCGCGATTGGCGAAGGCGAAGCGATTGACTCTGCAGGCAAGGGCCGCGTGATTTTCGAGGAAGTCGATGACCTGATCGGCGAGCGTGTATCGCTCGTCCTGCGGCGCGATGGCCTGAAGATTGCCGAGGAACATCTGGACTTTGGAGACGCCTGGAATGGAGCTTGACGTCCTGGACCGCAAGGCGGCCGATGCCTTCGACGGCTACATCGTGCGCAAGGATCTGGTGCGGCAGTTTGCCCGCCAGTTCCCGGTCCCCACCTACGTGGTCGAATTCATGCTGGGCCGCTACTGCGCGACGACCGATGAGCAGGAAATCCAGGACGGCCTGGCAATCGTCCAGCGTCAGCTCTCCGAGCGCACCGTGCGTGCCGGCAATGAGGAACTGGTCAAGTCGGTGGCTCGTGAAAAAGGCCAGGTGCGGATCATCGACATCATCTCGGCGCGGCTCGATGCGCGAACCGATTCGTATGTCGCCGAGTTGCCTTCGCTCAAGCTGCGCGACGTGCGCATCGCCGCGGAGTTGGTCACCGAGCATCAGCGCATGCTGACCGGTGGCTTCTATGCCGAGGTGACCCTGGGCTATGACGCGACGATCGCCCAGGAGAAGAACGGTAGGCCGTTCGGTGTCGACGGCTTGCGCGCCATCCAGCTCTCGCAGCGCGACGTGCTGGAGCGGCTGGCGCAAGCACGGGCCAGACTGACGACAGCGGAGTGGAAGGCTCTGTTGCTACGTTCCATCGGTCTCGAACCGGGCGAACTGACCGAGCGCAACAAGGATGCGGTGCTCTTGCGCATGGTCCCTTTCGTCGAGCGCAATTACAACATGGTCGAGATCGGGCCGCGGGGGACTGGCAAATCGCATCTGTTTCAGCAGGTGTCGCCTTATGCGCACCTGGTCTCCGGTGGCAAGGCAACGGTGGCGCGGATGTTCGTCAACAACGCCAATGGCCAGCGAGGCCTGGTGTGCCAGTACGACGTGGTGTGCTTCGACGAGGTGTCCGGCATCTCCTTCGACCAGAAGGACGGCGTGAACATCATGAAGGGGTACATGGAGTCCGGCGAGTTCTCGCGCGGCAAGGAGAGCATCCGCGCCGACGGTTCGATCGTCATGGTCGGCAATTTCGAGGTCGATGTGGAGCATCAGCAGCGCATGGGCCACCTGTTTCAGCCGCTGCCGCCGGAGATGCGCGACGACACGGCGTTCATGGACCGCATCCATTGCTACCTGCCGGGCTGGGACGTTCCGAAGCTCAAGCCGGCCATTTTCACTGAGCACTTCGGGCTGGTCAGCGATTTTCTTTCCGAATGCTTCACGCAGTTGCGTAATCAAAGCCGACTGGCGAGCCTGCAGAACCGCGTCTTCTTTGGCGGCGCCCTGTCCGGGCGTGACTTGAACGGGGCCAACAAGACGATCAGCGGACTCCTGAAGCTGCTCTATCCGGCGCAGGACGAGGCCGTGAGCGACGAGGACCTGGAATGGGCGGTTCGTCTGGCACTGGAAGTCCGCCGGCGCGTCAAGGAGCAGCAAAAGAGGATCGGCGCCGCCGAATTCCGCAATACGCATTTCAGCTACACGCTGGGCGCGGAAGGAGTGGAAAAGTTCGTCTCGACTCCCGAGCTACAGAGCCAGGGAGGCATTGGCGACGAACCGCTGGAGGCGGGACAGATCTGGACACTCTCGCCCGGCGGTCACGATGAGCACCCGGGCCTGTTCCGCCTTGAAGTCAACGAGGGACCGGGCAATGGCGTGCGCCTGCTCAACAAGCCGGTGCCAGCCGCTTTTCAGGAATCCATCCGCTGCGCCGAACAGAACCTTTATGCTCGAGCGATTCAGTTGGTAGGGGATCGCGACCCGCGTTCGCACGAGTTCTCGGTTCAGCTACGTGCTTTCGACGCAGCGAAGAGCGGTGCCAAGACCGGCGTCGCATCGCTGGTCGCCTTGTGCAGCGCCCTGCTGCGCAAGTCCGTTCGTGGTGGCTTGGTGGTGGTCGGGGAATTGACGCTCGGCGGCAGCATCGAACCGATCCACAATGCCGTTACCCTGGCCGAGATCGCCGTCGAGAAGGGAGCCAGAGCACTGCTGCTCCCGGTCACTTGCCGCCGGCAACTGTTCGATCTCTCCGATGACATGGCCACGCGACTGGACATCGAGTTCTACCAGGATAGCAAGGACGCCTTGCTGAAGTCGCTGTCTGATTGAGGCTCCGCCGGCCAGGAGTCGTTTGGTACAGACGAGGCCGAACGAATGGTCGATCAAGGCCGACCGGTCTGCATGCTGAGCGAGCCGGCGAGCGATGCTCCGGCCGAGGCACATGCCGCTTGCACCCCTTCAGCCGGCTCGCCGCGTTCGCCTTTCGATGGTGTGCGCGAGGCCCCTTGCAGCCTGGTCGTTCCCCAGTCGTCCCCAGAAACCAGGGAAAACAAAAAGCCCCGGCTTGTGACCGAGGCCAAGTGCTTGATTCTTTGGTGCCGCTGCCCGGAATCGAACTGGGGACCTACGCATTACGAATGCGCTGCTCTACCGACTGAGCTACAGCGGCACGGCGCTGGTTACCGCCAATGCAGGAGCGCGATTCTAGCAGCGGTGCCGGCATTTTGGAACCCCCTGTGCGTCGGCGCGAAGCGGCGCTTGCGGCCGCCACGCCAACCCGGTGCGATGCCCGACGCTAGTCGAGCCGTGCCAGCCTCGACTTGGCCAGTGGCGGGTTCTTGGCGAAGTACTTGCGGATTCCTGAGAGGATTGCCTCGGCCATCCTGTCCTGGTAGGCGTCGTCGTTCAGCTTCTTCTCCTCCTCGGGGTTGGAGATGAAGGCCGTCTCGATGAGGATCGAAGGGATGTCGGGCGCCTTGAGAACGGCAAAACCCGCCTGCTCAACGTTCGCCTTGTGCAGCCGGTTGATGCCGCCGATCTCGCCGAGCACGGCCTTGCCAAGCTTGAGGCTGTCGTTGATCGTCGCCGTTTGCGACAGGTCGAGAAGCGTCCGTGCCAGAACCGGATCCTTGACGTCGATGTTCACCCCGCCGATCAGGTCGGCGGCGTTTTCCTTCTGTGCCAGATAGCGGGCGGCCGAGCTCGACGCACCGCTCTCCGAGAGAACGAAGACCGAGGAACCATTGGCGTCCGGCCGGATGAAGGCGTCGGCATGGATCGAGACGAAGAGGTCCGACTGGATTCGACGCGCCTTCTGCACGCGCGCCTGCAGCGGCACGAAGTAGTCGGCATCGCGGGTGAGGACGGCGCGCATGTTCGGTTCCGCCTCGATCTTCGCTTTCAGCCGCCTGGCAACTGCCAGCGTGACGTTCTTCTCGTAGCTGCCGCCGCTGCCGACGGCACCCGGGTCTTCGCCACCATGCCCGGGATCAAGGGTGATGGTCACCAGTCGATCGACCACCGGCCGACCCTGGCGCTTGCCTGCCGCTTTCTGCTCGGCCGTCGCCTGCTCGGTCCGGGCCTCGCGCCGATTTTCGGCGCCGGCCTCCGGTCGCGCTTCCGGTCGACTGTCCGCCCTGCTCGCCGTCCTGGTCTCGACCGCCGCGGGCGCCGGCTCGTTCTTGTCGAGCAGCGACAGCAGCGGGTCGGGTGGATTGATCGGGTAGACGTCGAGCACCAGCCGGTGACCGTAGCTGCCGACCGGCGACAACTCGAACACCTGCGGATTGGCCTCGCCCTTGAGTTCCATGACCAGGCGCACGACACCCGGCTTGTGACGTCCGGCGCGCAGCAACTTGATGTTCGGATCGTCGGCCGCAACCTTGCCCGCCAGTCCGTCGAGGACACTGTTGAACTCGACTCCCTCGAGATCGACCACCAGGCGCTCGGGATCCTTGACCAGGAAGTGGGTGTACTTCAGTGGCGTCGAATGCTCGATCGTCACCCGCGTGTAGTCGGCAGCCGGCCAGATGCGCACCGCAAGAATCGTGGAGCCGCGACCGGCTGCCGCCTGCGACAGCGGGCTGACCGTCAACAGCAGTGACGCACCGGTAAACTTGATCAGCCGGCGGCGCGAGACCAGCCGTTCCTCAGCGCTTTCAGACATTCTCGACCCTCCTCACTGCAGGCGACGATCTCCAGTTCCCTTGCCTGCAGCGCGAAACGCAAGCGCAGCAGGAGGTCGGCCGCGGGCATGTACCCGGCCGCATTCTCCGGCCATTCGACCAGACAGACGGCATCGTCGCGGAAGTACTCGCCAAGCCCAGCATCCAGAAACTCTTCCGGAAAGTTGAAACGATAGAAATCAAAGTGATAGAAGTATATCCTCGAAATCACGTAAATTTCAACCAGCGCATACGTAGGGCTTTTGACGGGACCGGAATGGCCACAGGAACGCAACAGGGCGCGTACCAGCGTGGTCTTGCCGGCGCCGAGGTCGCCGTCCAGCGCAACGACCATTCCCGGTGTGAGCAGCGGCGCAAGCGCGCCGCCGACGCGGACAGTGGCTTTCGCGTCCTGCAGGTGCAGGCGAAAGACAGACTGGTTATCATCCGGGCTATGCACGAAGAGGACTCCGAAACAGCTGCTGTTGGGGCGGCAGGCCGCACGCTGCCGGCGACGGCCAGCGAAGCTGCCGAACTGCCGCGCCGGATCAGGGCCTGGGGCGCGGAACTCGGCTTTGCCGCCATCGGCATCAGCGGCATCGACCTGGCTGCGGCTGCACCGGCGCTGTTGCGCTGGCTGCAACTGGGGCGGCACGGGGAGATGGATTATATGGCCAAACACGCACCGCTGCGGCTGGCGCCGCAGGAGCTGCTGCCCGGTGTCCGGACGGTGATCTCGGCCCGCCTGCCCTACTACCCGCCGGCGGCCGACGCCGAGACGGTTCTTGCCGACGACCGCCTCGGCTACGTTTCCCGCTATGCGCTCGGTCGCGACTACCACAGAACGGTGCGCGGCCGCCTGCAGAAACTCGCCACACGCCTGCAGGAAGCCGCCGCAGTGCTCGGCCAGCCCTGCGGCTGCCGTGTCTTCTCCGACTCGGCGCCGGTTCTCGAGACCGAGTTCGCGCGCCAGGCGGGAGTCGGCTGGCGCGGCAAGCACACGCTCTCACTGACGCGCGCGGGCTCGTGGCACTTTCTCGGTGAGATCTACACCACCCTGCCACTGCCTGCCGACGCGCCGGCCGCCGATCATTGTGGCGACTGCCGGTGCTGTCTCGACGCCTGCCCGACGGCGGCGATCGTCGCGCCCTACCAGCTCGATGCCCGTCTCTGCATCTCCTACCTGACGATCGAACTGCACGGCGCCATCCCGCTGCCGCTGCGGCCGCTGATCGGCAACCGCATCTACGGTTGCGACGACTGCCAGCTCTGTTGCCCGTGGAATCGCTTTGCCCGCCTCGGCGACGCCGATTTCGCGGTGCGCAACGGCCTCGACGCGACACCGCTGGTGGCGCTCTTCGCCTGGAACGAGAGCGAATTCGGCAGCCGCCTGGCGGGCAGTGCGATTCGCCGCATTGGTCACGAGCGCTGGCTGCGCAACGTTGCGGTCGCGCTCGGCAACTCCCGCCGCGGCACTCCCGGCGTCGTCGCCGCGCTCCGCTCGCGGCTTGACGACCCGTCGGCGCTGGTCCGCGAACACGTCGGCTGGGCGCTGGCACGCCAGGAAGGGGCAGCCTGATGGAGAGCGTGCGGCTGCGCGTCCGCCAGCCGCACGCGACGCCAACTCACATGTTGGGATAGTTCGGTCCGCCGCCGCCTTCGGGAGCCACCCAGCGGATGTTCTGCGTCGGGTCCTTGATGTCGCAGGTCTTGCAGTGCAGGCAGTTCGAAGCGTTGATCTGCAGGCGCGGGCCGGCATCTTCCTCGACGATCTCGTACACCCCTGCCGGACAGTAGCGCTGCTCCGGCGACGCGTATTCGCGGTAGTTGATGGCGATCGCCTTGCTGCTGTCGAGCAGTTGCAGATGGACCGGCTGCTCTTCCTCGTGCGCGGTGTTCGACATGAACACCGAAGACAGCCGGTCGAACGTCAGCTTGCCGTCCGGTCGGGCGTACTCGATCGGCTGGAATCGGGAAGCGGGCGCCAGTTGCCCGTGGTCGCTGCTGCGGTCCTTGAGGGTGAAGAACATGCGGCCACCGAAGAGGTTCTGCTGTATCCAGTTGAAGGCGCCGCCGAGGAAGGTGCCGAACTTGTGCAATGCCGGTCCGAAGTTGCGCGCCTGATAGAGTTCGCTGTACAGCCAGGACTCGCGGAAGGCCGCCGCGTAGGCGACGAGGTCGCTGCGCCCCGGGTCACCCGCCTGCAGCGCCGCGCCGACGGTTTCGGCAGCGAGCATTCCCGACTTCATCGCCGTGTGGATGCCCTTGATCTTCGCGAAGTTGAGCGTGCCGGCGTCGCAGCCGAGCAGCAGACCGCCGGGGAAACTCTGTTTCGGCAGGCTGTTGAAACCGCCCTTGGTGATCGCCCGCGCCCCGTAGCACAGCCGCTTGCCGCCGTCGAGGTATTTCCTGATCTCCGATTGCTGCTTGAAGCGCTGAAACTCTTCGAACGGCGACAGGTAGGGATTGGCGTAGTTGAGGTCGGCGATCAGTCCGACGACCACTTGCCGCTCATCGAGATGGTAAAGGAAGGAGCCGCCGGTGGCGCCGTGTTCGCTCAGCGGCCAGCCGGCGCCATGCACGACCAGCCCCGGCCGGTGCTTCGCCGGATCGATCTCCCACAGTTCCTTGATGCCAAGACCATAATGCTGGGCGGTCGCACCGGCGCCGAGGTCATAGCGGGCGATCAGCTCCTTGCCGAGCTGCCCGCGCGAGCCTTCGGCAAACAGCGTATAGCGACCGTGCAGCTCGAGGCCCGGCTGAAAGCTGTCCTTTGGCTCGCCGTGCTTGTCGCGGCCCATGTCGCCGGTCGCGACGCCCTTCAGCGAACCATCTTCATGGTAGAGGAGTTCGGCGGCAGCAAAGCCGGGGAAGATCTCGACGCCCAGCGCCTCCGCCTGCTCGGCAAGCCAGCGGCAGAGCGAGCCGAGGCTGATGACCCAGTTGCCGTCGTTGTGCATCGGCGCCGGAACGGCAAAGCCCGGCAAGCGGACTGCCGAGGTCTCGCTGCGATAGAGGAAGACCTGGTCCTCGCACACCGGCGTCGTCACCGGCGCACCCCGGGCCTGCCAGTCGGGCAGGAGCTCGTCGAGCGCCCTGGCCTCGAAGAGTGCGCCGGAGAGGATGTGGGCACCCACTTCCGACCCCTTTTCGAGCACCATCACCGACCATTCCGGATTCAACTGCTTGAGTCGGATGGCGGCGCTCAGTCCCGCCGGACCGGCTCCGACAACCACCACGTCGTACTCCATTGCTTCCCGTTCCATCACCGCTCCCCTTGGTTTCTCGATCGTGTCGGCAGCCGCCGCGGGCCCGCCACGGGCCCCGCCGAACAAGGCCGCAGCCGGCGGACTGCAACAGGTTCGTCATATACCGCAGTCCGGGAACTCGGTCAACGAGTCACCGACGCCTCAGGCCTCGCCGGCTGCCGGCGCCGTGGCGCCCGGCTGCGGCCGCAGGCGCCAGACGGGGAACTCGGCGCGGAAGTTGCTGCCTGCTCCCGGCTGCGAATCGATGAGCAGCGCCGCCTGATGGCGCAACAGGATGTGCTTGACGATGGCCAGTCCGAGACCGGTGCCCCCGGTGTCGCGCGAGCGGCCACGGTCGACGCGGTAGAAGCGCTCGGTCAGGCGCGGCAGGTGTTCGGCGGCAATGCCGACGCCGGAGTCACGAACGGAAAAGACGCCGAGGCCGGCGCGCAGCTTCCACCTGATGCGGATGTCGCCACCCGTCGGCGTGTAACGGATGGCGTTCGACACCAGATTGCCGAAGGCGCTGTGCAGCTCCTTCCGGTTGCCGCGCAACCCCGGGCCGCTGCAGCTGACCTGGAGGCGATGCCGCCCGGCGCTGAGGCTCTCGGCTTCGGCCTGCAGTTGCGCCAGCAGATCGGCCATGTCGATGTCTTCCTCGCTGGCCGGCGCGTCCTCCGCCTCGAGCCGCGACAGCGTCAGCAGGTCGTCTACCAGGCTCAGCATGCGGCGCGTCTGCTCGCTCATCAGGCGGGCAAACTGCTGCCGCTGCTCGCCCGTCATCGCGTTGTCGTCGCCGAAGTGTTCGAGGAAGCCGCTGACCACGGTCAGCGGCGTTCGCAGCTCGTGTGAGACGTTGGCGACGAAGGTGCTGCGCATCGCCTCGACACGCCGGGCGTCGCTGACGTCGAGGCTGACCAGCAAGGTATTTCGCTCGCCCAGCGGCACCGCGCGCAGCGAATAGACCCGGCGGCGCGCCGCCTGCGACTGCAGGATGAACGGCGGCTGCCCGGCCGGGCTGCCCAGGTATTCGGCAAAACCCGGCGCGCGCACGAGCTGCTGGATGATTGCCCCGCCATCGCGCGGCAGGCGGATGCCGAGGTGCTCGCCAGCGGCCCGATTGGCCCACTGCACCTGACTGTGGTCGGCCAGCACCACCAGGCCATCGGGCACGGCGTCCATCGCCTGGCTGAACGAATTCAGCCTGGTCTCGATCTCCGCCAGTGCACGTGCATCGAGGCGCAGCTTGCGCGACAGTTTGCGGAAGACCTCGCCCCAGGCACCACCCGAGTCAGGCACATCGGCCTGCTGCGGACCATCGATCCACGCTGCCAGCAAAGCCAGCCGCCGCGTCTGCAGAAGGACGACGAGCATGAAGCCGCCGGCCGCCGCCGCCCAGCCCCAGATGGCGCCATGAATCGCCCCCAGCAGCAGCGCGAGGCCGACGATCGGCAGCACGCCGGTGAGAACGATGCGCGTGCACCAGCGCCCGGCAGCCGTCATGCCTCGCTCGGCGGCGATCCTGGTTGAGCGCTGAGCTTGTAGCCGGCACCGCGCACCGTCTCCACGAGATGCTCGGCAGCCGGACCGAGTGCAACGCGCAGACGGCGGATGTGGATGTCGACCGTGCGGTCCTCGATATACACCTGGTCTCCCCAGACGCTGTCGAGCAGTTGCTGGCGCGAGTAGACGCGACCCGGATTGGCCATCAGGAAGCGCAGCAGGCGGAACTCGGTCGGTGTCAGGTTGATTCGCCCACCCGCGACGCGCGCCTCGTAGGCCAGAGTATCGAGCGCCAGCGGCCCGACGGTCAGCGTGCCGGCAGCGAATTCGGGCGCGCAGCGGCGCAGCACCGACTGGACGCGAGCCATCAGCTCCTTCGGGCTGAACGGCTTGACGATGTAGTCGTCGGCACCGCCCTCGAGCCCGGCGACGCGGTCGGTCTCTTCGCCGCGTGCGGTCAGGATGATGATCGGCAGGCGCCGCGTCCGCCGCTCGCCACGCAGCTTGCGCGTCAGCACCAGGCCCGACTTGCCGGGCAGCATCCAGTCGATCAGCGCCAGGTCCGGCAGCGTCCCGGCAAGCACGGTCTCCGCCTGCTCGGCGGTGTCCACGCACAACGGCTGGTAGCCGCCGCAAACGAGCGTGAAGCGCAGCAGTTCCTGGATTCCCTTGTCGTCCTCGACGACGAGTACCTGCGCCCGACCGGCTTCGCTGCGCGTCATGCTTCGTCCGTCTTGCTGGCAGCGACCGAGCTGTGCCGGATGTCGATGCCGCTGACGATGTAGATCACGTTCTCGGCAATGTTCGTCGCATGGTCACCGACGCGCTCGATCGCCTTGGCGATCCAGATGATGTCGAGCGCCTCGCTGATCGTTCGCGGATCCTCCATCATGTAGGTGATCAACTGCCGCAGGATGGCGTTGAAGGCTGAATCGATCGCCTTGTCGGCGCCGATCACCTGACGCGCGGCGTCGATGTCCATGCGTGCCAGCGAATCGAGCGATCCCTGCAGCATGTCGCTCGCCAGTCGCCCGCAGTGGTGTACGTCCGACAGCCGCGGAATGCGCTGCGGCCCGGCCTGATGCAGCTTCTGCGACATGCGCGCGATCTTCGACGCCTTGTCGCCCACCCGCTCGAGATCGGTGACGATGCGCGATATTGCCATCACCAGCCGCAGATCACGCGCCGTCGGCTGCCGCCGCGCAATCAGCAGCGTGCAGTCCTCGTCGATTCCCACCTCGAGCGCGTCAACCTCGCGATCGCTGGCAATGACCTGCTGCATCTCGTCGAGGTTGCCGCTGCTGAAGGCATCGACCGCCGCCAGTACCTGCCTTTCGACCAGGCCCCCCATCTGCAGGATGCGGGTGCGGATGTTCTCGAGCTCGAGATCGAATTGTTTGCTCAGGTGATCGCTCATGGGGCACGGGCTCGTTTCGGGTTGCGTGGAAGAGTATGGACGGGTGCAGCTTAAGCCGGTAATGTTACGGGACAATGACAGGCCAGCGGCATGGCGCCATGCAGCCGCAGCGGCGATCGACCGGGGCGCCGCGGCAACGCAGCGAGCCGCGCCGCTGCCGCCCGCAGCCGGCAATGACCCCTATAATCACGTTTCCGACACAAAGGACTGGCGCTTCGGCAATGGAGCTTCCCCTCGCCCCGAGCCTGCTGCTCGCGGCAATCCCGGCCCTCGCCTTCGGCGGCTGCTTGCTGCCGCTGCTGCTGCAGCGCTACGGCCGTGCGGTCGCGGCGCTGACCGCTGCGGCGGTCATGGCCGGCTGTCTCGCCCTGCTGCTGCGCCTGGCCGCCGCCGCCTTGGCCGGCCACACGGAGATCTTCCGGCTCGCCTGGCTGCCGGCGTGGGGGCTCGACTTCAGCCTGCGGCTGGACGGCCTCGGCCTGCTCTTCTGCCTGCTGATTCTCGGCATCGGCATGCTTGTCGTGCTCTATGCCGCCTGGTACCTGCCGGACGAGGACCGGCTCGGACGTTTCTACTCGATCCTGCTGCTCTTCATGGCCGCCATGCTCGGCGTCGTGCTGGCCGAGAACCTGCTGCTGCTGCTGGTCTTCTGGGAGATCACCAGCCTCTCGTCGTTCCTCCTCGTCGCCTACCGCAGCGACAAGCACGAGTCGCGCATCAGCGCGCGCATGGCGCTGGCGGTCACCGGCGGCGGCGGTCTGGCGCTGTTCGCGGGCATCCTGCTGCTCGGCGAGATCGCCGGCAGCTACGAGCTGTCGGTGGTTCTCGAGGCCGGCGCGCAGATTCGTTCCGACCCGCTGTACACGCCAGCGCTGCTCCTGATCCTCCTCGGCGCGTTCACCAAGTCGGCGCAGTTCCCCTTCCACTTCTGGCTGCCGAACGCGATGGCGGCGCCGACCCCGGTATCCGCCTACCTGCATTCGGCGACGATGGTCAAGGCCGGCGTCTTCCTGCTCGCCCGCCTCTACCCGGCGCTCGGCAGCAGCGACCTGTGGTTCTGGCTGGTCAGCGGCACGGGCGCGGTGACTCTCGTCTACGCCGCAGCAATCGCACTCTTCCGCCATGACATCAAGGGCCTGCTCGCCTACTCGACGATCAGCCACCTCGGTCTGATCACCCTGCTCTTCGGCCTCGACACGCCGCTGTCGGTGATCGCCGGCATTTTCCACATCATCAACCACGCCGTCTTCAAGGCGTCGCTGTTCATGGCCGCCGGCATCGTCGATCACGAGTGCGGCACGCGCGACATGCGCCGGGTCAACGGCATGTTCCGCTGCATGCCGATCACCGCCACGCTGGCCATCATCGCCGCCGGCGCGATGGCCGGCGTGCCGCTGCTCAACGGCTTCCTGAGCAAGGAGATGTTCTTCGCCGAGACGGTCAGCCACGCCGAGCCGATCAGCTGGGCGCTGCCGCTGCTGGCAACCGTTGCCGGCATGCTCGCCGTCGCCTACTCGTCGCGCTTCGTGCACGACGTGTTCTTCAACGGCGAGCCGGTCAATCTGCCGCGCCAGCCACACGAACCGCCACGCTGGATGCGCGCGCCGATCGAACTGCTGGTGCTGCTCTGCCTGCTGGTCGGCGTCGTGCCGGCGTGGACCGTGGCGCCGCTGCTCACGGCAGCAGCGGGCGCCGCGCTGCAGGGACCACTGCCGGACTTCCAGCTGGCGCTCTGGCACGGGTTCAACAAGCCCCTGCTGATGAGCCTGCTGGCACTCGCCGGCGGCATCCTGATCTATGCCCTGCGCCGGCCGCTGTTCGCTTGGCAGGAGCAGTTGCCACCGCTGCACCCGCGCACCGCGTTCGAGCGTTTCTACAGCTTGCTCGCCCTGAACGCCCGGCGCGGCGTCGCCCTGGTGGACAACGGTTCGCTGCAGCGCTACGCCGCGCTGCTCTTCGCCTTCGTTGTCTTGCTCGGCATCTGGGCCTACCGTTCGGGGCCGGCCGGCGGCGGCATTCGCGTCCCGGCTCTGGTCGCCGACGAAGCGGCGGTCGCCGCCCTCTGCGTCCTGCTCATCGGTGCCGTCGGCACGACGGCTCTGTACCGCGAACGGCTGCTGGCGGTGATTCTGGTCAGTCTCGTCGGCCTCGCGGTGACGCTGGCCTTCATCCGCCTGTCGGCACCGGACCTGGCGCTGACGCAGCTCGCGGTCGAGATGGGAACGATCATCCTGATGCTCCTCGTGCTCTACTATCTGCCGCCGCGCAGCGCGCCGAAGAGCAGCGCAGCGCGGCTGTCGCGTGACCTGCTGCTGGCTATCTTCGCCGGTAGTGGCATGGGGCTGCTGACGCTGCTGATGCTCAGCGCGCCGTTTGCTTCGATCTCCGGCTTCTACCTGCAGCAATCGCTTCCCGGCGGCGGCGGCGCCAACGTGGTGAATGTCATCCTGGTCGATTTCCGCGGCTTTGACACGCTGGGCGAGATCACCGTCCTGGCAATGGTCGCCCTCGCCTCGCAGGCGCTGCTCGACCGGCTGGCGCTGCCCGCGCCGGCGCGCGACGGCGACGGTCGCCGCTGGGCCAGCGACTTGCATCCGCTGTTTCTCGCCATGCTGATGCGGCTGCTGCTGCCGCTGGCGCTGACCGTCTCGGTGTACATCTGCCTGCGCGGCCACAACGCGCCGGGCGGCGGCTTCGTCGCCGGCCTGATCACCAGCGTCGCGCTGGTCATGCAGTATCTCGCCAACGGCAGCGACTTTGCGCAGCGGCGCCTGCCGCAACGACCGGCACCATTGCTGGCGCTGGGTCTGCTGCTGGCAGCCGGCATCGGTGTCGCGAGCTGGGCTTTCGACCGCCCCTTCCTGACCAGCGCACACGGGCACCTGCGGCTGCCGCTGCTCGGCGACATCGAACTGGCGACGGCAATGGTCTTCGACCTCGGTGTCTATGTCGTCGTCGTCACCGTCGTCGTCACCGTCCTCTCGGGGCTGGGCCGTTTGTCGCAGCGCAGCCGCCTCGGCGACGAGGGTCCCGCCTGATGGAAGCGCTGCTGGCGACGGCGATCGGTGTCCTGACGGCCTGCGGCGTCTTCCTCATCCTGCGCGCACGCACCTTCCCGGTGCTGCTCGGCCTCACCCTGCTGTCGTACGCCGTCAACCTCTTCCTCTTTGCCAGCGGCCGCCTGCACCTCGACGCGCCACCGCTGATCCGTGCCGGTGCCAGCTACACCGACCCCCTGCCGCAGGCGCTGGTGCTGACGGCGATCGTCATTGGCTTCGGCATGACCGGCTACCTGGCGATGCTCGCGCTGCGCGCCCTCGCGGAATCGGGCGACGACCACGTCGACGCCGGCAAGGATTCGTGATGCGTCCCCACCTGCCGATCCTGCCGATCCTCATCCCCTTCGCCGCTGCGCTGCTGCAGATGGTCTGCAGGCGCCTGGCGTGGCAGCGCGTCATCGGACTCGCTGCCGCCGCCCTGCTGCTGCTCGCCAGCGGCTGGTTGACGCAGCTCAGCGACGACGGCCTGCTGCGCGTCTACGCGCTTGGCGACTGGCCGGCACCGTTCGGCATCGTCCTCGTCGTCGACCGCCTCGCTGCCCTGATGACCCTGCTCAGCGCCGTCCTCGGCCTGCTGACGCTGCTCTATGCCAGCGCCGGTTTCGACGAGCGCGGGCAGCACTTCCACCCGCTCTTCCAGTTGCAGCTCGTCGGCCTCTGCGGCGCCTTCCTGACCGGAGACCTGTTCAACCTCTTCGTCTTCTTCGAGGTCCTGCTGCTCGCCTCATACACGCTGCTGGCGCATGGCGGCGGCCTGGCGCGGACGCGCGCCGGCATCAGCTACGTCGTGCTGAATCTCGTCGGCTCGGCGCTCTTCCTCATCGCCCTCGGGCTGCTCTACGGCACACTCGGCACCCTCAACCTCGCCGACATGGCCAGTCGCCTGCTGCTGCCGGGACACGATGCCGCCCTCGCGCGCGTGGCCTTTGCCCTGCTGATCGCCGTCTTCGCCCTGAAAGCCGGGCTGCTGCCGCTGTCGTTCTGGCTGCCGCCGACCTATACCGCTGCCGGAACACCGGTCGCTGCGCTGTTTGCAATCATGACCAAGGTCGGGATCGTCGCCATCCTGCGCGTCCAGGCAGTCGCACTGGCACCGGCGATGCCCGATCTCCTCGCCGGCTGGCTGACCCCCCTGGCGCTGGCAACGGTCGCCTTCGCCGCACTCGGCGCACTCGCGGCCAACCGCCTGCGGGCGCTGGCAGCCTGGCTGGTCCTGCTGTCGGCGGGCAGCCTGCTGCTGACACCGGCCCAGCCGGGCGACCAGGTCGCTGCGGCGGCGATCTACTACCTGCTGCAATCGACGCTGACCGGCGCCGCCTTCTTCCTCGTCGCCGGACTCATCGCCGGACAGCGGGGCGACTGTGGCGACGATTTTCGCGCCGGCCCGCCAACGACCACCTGGGTCCGGATCGCCTTTTTGGTCGTCGCCGCCAGCGCCGCCGGCCTGCCGCCGTTCGCCGGCTTCGTCGGCAAGCTCATGTTGCTGACGACGCTGCGCCAGACCGAGGCCGGGACCGCCATCTGGATCGTCCTGCTCGGCGCCGGTTTTCTGGTCATGGCGACGCTCGCACGCCAGGGCTGCATCCTGCTCTGGAAACTGCCGACGCCGCGCGCCACGGGACCGGCACCGGCGATTGCCTGGCAACGAGCGCTCGCCACCCTGCTGCTGGTCGCCGCGGCGCCGTTGCTGGCGATCTTCGCCGGCCCGCTGGGCGACTTCGCGCAGCGCACCGCCAGCCAGCTGCACGAGATCGGAAGAGCACACGTCTGAACTCCAGTCACTGACCAATATCGTATG
>ERZ761609.562-NODE-562-length-41781-cov-13.530556_pt1 | contig 41781 bp, 38 predicted proteins | sample MGYA00511163_ERZ761609 | MGnify/ENA primary metagenome ERZ761609 (study PRJEB28899, sample SAMN02445070) | bioreactor sludge metagenome | biome: EBPR sludge | place: Australia: Brisbane, Thorneside Wastewater Treatment Plant | collected 2011-12-16 ...
GCAGGCCGGCCGCGTCTGGCGGCCCGGCGCACGGCGCGATCGTGCTTCCGGAGTTCCAGCGCCCGGAAATCCGGCAGCAGCTTCATGCCGAGATAGGGCGTGAACAGCACGGCCACGAACCACGACACGACCAGTGCGAGGCCGGTGACCCAGAAAATGCCGCCAGCGTATTCACCGACGGATGAGTTCGCCAGGCCCACCGGCAGGAAGCCGATGATCGTCACCAGCGTGCCGGTGAGCATGGGAAAGGCCGTCGAGGTCCAGGCATGCGCCGCAGCGGACAACCGGTCGAACCCCTGCTCCATCTTCACCACCATCATCTCGACGGCGATGATGGCGTCATCGACCAGCAATCCGAGTGAAATGATCAGCGCGCCAAGCGAGATGCGATGCAGGTCGATGCCCATGGCATACATCGCGGAAAACACCACCGCGAGAACCAGCGGCACGGACAGGGCCACGATGACGCCTGTGCGCAGGCCGAGCGTCAGGAAGGACACGGCAAGGACGATGGCCAGCGCTTCCGCGAAAGCCCGCAGGAATTCGGCGATGGCGAGGTTCACGACCTTGGGCTGATCCGCGATCTGGTGGATGTCGATCCCGGCCGGAACCTCCGCGAGAAACTGCTCCTTGGCCTCGGCAAGGGCTTCGCCGAACTCAGTGATGTTCGCGCCTTTCTGCATGACCACGCCGACCGCCAGCGCAGGAACGGCCTCCTGGCGGATGAGATAGCTCGGCGGGTCGACGGTGCCGCGCGTGACCGTCGCGATGTCACCGAGTCGGAAAATCCGCCCGTTCGCTTCCACCGGAGCTGCCGCGACCGCATCAACGCCATCCAGTGCGCCCGAAACGCGCAGCGGAATGCGCGCGACTCCGGTGTCGATCGTTCCGGCCGGCGTCAGCACGTTCTGCTTCTGCAGAGTTTCGAAGATCGCCTGTACCGGCACGCCCAGCGTGCCGAGCTTCGCGTGGCTGAACTCGACGAAGATCTTTTCGTCCTGCGCGCCGTAGATGTTGACCTTGGTGACGTTGGGCACGCGCAGGAGCCGGCTCTTGAGCCGCTCCGCCACGCGCTTGATGTCGGCATAACCCGCGCCATCGCCCGTCAGCGTGTAGAGCACGCTGTCGACATCGCCATATTCGTCGTTGACGTTCGGGCCGATCACGCCAGCGGGCAGGTCCGGCTTAAGGTCGTCCAGCTTCTTGCGGATCTGATAGAACAGGCCCGGCACCTCGCGGGGCGGCGTGCTGTCCTTGAACTGGACCTGCATCGCGGCGAAATTCGCCTTGGTGTAGGTCTGCATCTTGTCGAACCAGGGCAGTTCCTGCAGCTTCTTCTCGATGCGTTCGGCGACCTGCTGCTGGACTTCCTGCGCGGTCGCGCCGGGCCAGCTCACGGTGATGACGGCCACCTTGATGGTGAAGGATGGATCCTCCGAACGGCCAAGCCGCATGAAGGAGACCATTCCGGACGCCATGATCACCATGATCATGAACAGGGTGAGCGTCGGATGCGTGACCGCCCAGTAGGACCAGTTGCCCCGGGATTTGCGCGCATCGAAGGCGCTGACGTCGCTCATGGCCGCTCAGCCTCGCTTCTCAATGACGCGAACCTTCTGGCTCGGATCGAGCTTCTGAACGCCAAAGGCAACGACTTGTTCGCCGTCGTTTATCCCTTCGGTCACCAGGACATGGGCGCCTTCGTAGCCGGCAACCGTCACGCGTCTGAGATCGAGCCCACCATCCGCCGGATCAACGACGAACAAAGAGGCGCCCCGGCCATTGGAATACAGGGCTGAGACCGGCAGTCTGGCGATCTTGCCGGCATCCGGCTCCACCACTGTCACGGTCGCCGTCATGCCGATGGCAAGCGTCTCTTCAGGCGCGGAAACAGCGAAGCGGGCCTGAAACGTGCGGGTCACCGCGTCGGCCGAGGCCGCAAACTCCCGCAGGGTCGCGGGATAGGTCGTGCCGGGCCGCGACCAAAGCGTCACGCCGGCCCTGCCGCCGCGCACGCTGTCCACGAGCAGTTCGGGCACCGCAACGACGGCATCAAAGCCGCTGGAACGGGCAACGCGCACGACCGGAGCGCCGGCCGCGACCACCTGTCCTGGTTCGGCCATGGTGGCGGTGACGATGCCATCGACGTCCGAGCGGATTTCAGCATATGCGGCCTGGTTCTCGGCAAGCGCCATCGCACGCTCTGCGCGCTCCATGCGCCCGCGTGCATCCGCCGTGCGGGCAAGCTGCTGATCGAGGTTGGCCTGTGAAACCCAGCCGGATTTCTTCAATTCGCCCGAGCGCTGATCCTGCGCGGCGCTGCTGGCAAGGCTGGCGCGCGCCGCGGCAAGCTCCGCCGCCGCCTGCTCGCGCTGGAGATTGAGATCAGCCGGATCGAGGCGGAACAAGGGTTGACCCGCCTTCACCCGCTCGCCCTGCTGCACCAGCCGTTCCGCCACCTTTCCGGCAACCCGGAAGCCCATGTCGGTTTCGACGCGCGGGCGAATGACGCCAACCAGACTGCGTTCGGGCGCGCGAGGCGCAAACCGCACCACCTCAACCACCACGGCACGGGGCTGGGCGGACGGCTGCTTCTGGCGGGCCGTTCCTTCCCCGCAGGCAGCCAGTACCGGCAAAAGAAGGGCCAGGATTGCCTTAGCCTCAAGACGCATGGTTCACCCCGTAACCTTCAGTGACCGCACGAAATAGCCAACGATACGTTCGGTTTGCTCTTCCAGATCAACGTCGACGCACTGGGCGATCAGCGTCGGATGGCAAACGGAGGCCATCATCTGCTGGAGCGTGCGCCCGGCCTCCAGTGGGTCCCGAAGCGCAAACTCGCCAGACGCGATTCCGGAGCGGATAATGTCGGCGAAGATGCCCGTGATCTGCTCCAGATGGTCCTGGATGACGGTCCAGTTCTCGCTCATCGCCGCCTCGACCATGTCGTGCAGGCGACGATCGGCGGTAAACTGTTGCTTGTTGTAGCGATGCAGGAGCATGGCCACCCGCAGCAGCCGCTCAGCAGCCGTACCCGCGCCCTCGGCTTCGTGGCGCAGTATGGCGCGTCCGGCGCTCATGAGTTTGTCTGCGATGGCCGCCTTGATGTCCGCCTTCGAAGCAAAGAAGCGATAGACATTGGCCGGGCTCATGCCGAGAACGGCGGCTATGTCGGCGATCGCGGTCTTGGCATATCCCACGCGGCGGAAATGCTCCTCCGCCACCTCGAGAATGCGGCCACGCGTTTCTTCGGCAGACAGGCTTGGGCGATGTGCCATGATCCCCAACGTGAACACTGATGATTTTTCGTTTTTATCATTTCTCAGTTATCAGTCAACGGGGTCAGTGCCGCAAGCTTGCCAAGACGTGAAGGCGACGGCAGGTTCCAGCCAGTGATTTGGATGTTCCGGAACCGGAGGGGACGCATGCGTCGAACCTGGATGGCCGCCGTATTTGTTGCCATGCTCACGCCGGTGGCTGCGCAAACCGCCCAGGAATCGATCCGGCCCACCGGGCTTGCCTTGCTTCCGGATACGCCCAAGGGGCATTTTGGGACGCCGCTTCCCTCAACCCAGTTCAACGAGCACCAGCAGCGCAAGCTGATGCTGATCACTTTCGACAAATCGGCTGTGGGTCAGACCCTGAACTTCGCCGTGCGCGCCCGGTCCACGACAGCCTCGGCGCCGGCCGTCGTCTTCCGGGCCAGTGCCACGGTGAACGAGCAGGGACTGGTTCCGATCGAGGTGAAGCTGCCGCGAAAATGGCCGGTCGGTCACTATGAAGTCCTGGTTTTCCAGAACGACCAGCCCGTGGGCGTTTTGCCGTATCGCGTGATCGCCGACCCGCCGCGCGAGACCGAACTGAGTTTCGGTGACGTGGCCATCGAGAAAGTGACCGGTCCGGACCAGGTGGAACCTGTCGAGAAGGTCAGGTCCTCCTATCGGCACCTGAATTTTTCGGTGAAGGTTTCCGGCGCGAACACGAACGGCATCAACCTGACCTGGGTATTCAGCGCCATCGAAACCACCTCGGGGTCCCGGGAGCTGCATCGCCAGGATGACGCAAACCGCCCGGTGGAAGACACCGAGTTGCAGATGGATGTCTCACTGCCCCGCGATTGGCCTATCGGGCGCTACCGCGTGGACCTCTTCGTTGACGGCAAGCCGGTCGTCACCCGGGGCTTCACCATCGAGCCATAGACGCAGGCGCGCCACTCCCAGGATGGGAGCGGCGCACCGGGTACCTGTCACGCCACCTCGAACAGTCCGGCGGCGCCCATGCCGCCACCGATGCACATGGTGACGACGACATACTTGGCCTTGCGGCGCCGGCCTTCGATCAGCGCGTGGCCGACCAGACGCGCACCCGACATGCCATAGGGATGGCCGACGGCGATGGCACCGCCGTTGACATTCAGCCGATCGTTCGGAATGCCAAGCTTGTCGCGGCTGTAGATGACCTGCACCGCGAACGCCTCGTTCAACTCCCACAGGTCGATGTCCTCGACCGTGAGTCCGTGGCGCTTCAGGAGCTTGGGGACGGCATAGACCGGGCCGATGCCCATCTCATCGGGTTCGCAGCCGGCGACGGCAAAGCCCCTGAAGATGCCGAGCGGCGCCAGGCCGCGCTTCTCGGCCAGCTTGGAATCCATGACAATGGACATGCTGGCGCCATCCGAGAACTGGCTGGCATTGCCGGCGGAAATCACGCCACCCTCGACGGCCGGGCGAATCTTCGAAACGCCCTCGTAGGTGGTGTCCGCCCGGATGCCCTCGTCGGTCTTCAGCGTCACCTCCTGCTCCCAGGTGCGCACGACCTCCTTCTTCTCGTTCGTTTCCGCCATGGTCATCATGGTGGTGAAGGGCACGATCTCGTCATCGAACTTGCGGCCCTGCTGGGCGGCGGCGGCCCGGCGCTGGCTCTCAACGCCGTAGTGGTCCTGCACCTCGCGCGAGATGTTGTAGCGTCTGGCCACAGTCTCGGCGGTCTGCAGCATCGGCCAATAGACTTCCGGCTTGGACTTGGTCAGGCCCGCATCCATGAACTTGTGCTTGTTCATCTGGTTCTGCACCAGGGAAATCGATTCAAGTCCGCCCGCTGCGTAGACGTCGCCCTCCCCGGCCATGATGCGCTGTCCGGCCAGGGCAATGGTCTGTAGGCCCGAGGAGCAGAAGCGGTTGACCGTCACACCAGACACGGAAACCGGGCAGCCGGCGGCGAGAGCCACCTGGCGGGCAATGTTCCAGCCGGTTGCGCCTTCGGGATTGGCGCAGCCGACAATCACGTCTTCGACCTCGCCGGGATCGACCTTGGCGCGCTGCATCGCATGCTTGACCACGTGGCCGCCCATCGAAGCGCCGTGCGTGTTGTTGAGAGCACCGCGCCAGGACTTGGCAAGGCCGGTGCGGGCGGTGGAGACGACGACGGCTTCACGCATGGAAAATCCTTTCCGGTTGAACAGGGTCACGACAGGCCGGGCACGGATACGCCCTTTGCAGCCGCCGCCTTGGCTATGAGCTTTTTCGTCTGGTCGAAGGCTCCCGGCAAGGGGGCCTTGCCCCTGGTGTCGCAGATTTCCCCGAGCCGGGCCGCGATCTGTTCCGGCGTCCGTTCCGTTTCCGGGAAATAGACGCCATCGGTCTCCTCGATGACAATGCGTGCGAAGGTTCCGCAGCCGGCCGAGAGAATGAACTTCGACGGGGCGTTCTCGGCGACGAGGACCAGCAGGCCGGGCGTGATGCTTTCCGGCGTCATCAGGTCGAGCGCTTCCTTCGGCAGCAGTTCCTCGGTCATCCGGGTCGCCGCGGTCGGGGCGAGCGTGTTGACGCGGATGTCGTTCTTCGAGCCCTCCTGGTGCAGCACGTTCATCAGCCCGACGACGCCGGCCTTGGCCGCGCCGTAGTTCGACTGGCCAAAGTTGCCATAGATGCCCGAGCCTGACGAGGTGAAGACAATGCGCCCATAATTCTGCGCGCGCATGATCTCCCAAACCGCCTTGGTGCAGTTAACCGAGCCGATCAGATGCACATCGACGACCGTCTTGAAGTCGGCAAGATCCATCTTTGAGAAGGTCTTGTCGCGCAGGATGCCGGCGTTGTTGACAAGGATGTCGACACGGCCCCAGCGCGCCATGGTTTTTTCCACCATGTCGGTGACCTGCGCCATGTCGGTGACGTTGGCGCCATGCGCCATGGCCTCGCCACCCTTCGCCTCGATTTCGGCCACGACCTTCCGCGCCGCCTCCGAGGAACCGCCGGACCCATCCCGCGCGCCGCCAAAATCGACCACGACCACCTTCGCGCCGCGCTCTGCAAGGCCCAGCGCATGGCAGCGGCCCAGACCATTGCCTGCGCCCGTGACGATGGCCACACGCCCATCAAACCGGATGCTCATAGTTCCGTTCCTCATCCTTCGAACGACAGAGTGACCCACTCCGCGACCAGCGCCGGCTTGCCCGATCCTTCGACCTCGACCGTGACGTCGAAGGTAAAGGTGTGCTGCTTCGGCAGTTTTTCGTCGTGCGCCTTCAGCGTGAACCGCGCACGCACCCGCGCTCCCGACGGAACCGGCGAGACGAGACGCAACTTGTTGAAGCCGTAGTTGACGCCCATGACCCGCCCCTTGATGTCCGGAAGGCCGGAATAGGCCATGGCGGAGAGCAGCGACACGGTGAGGAACCCATGGGCGATCGTCGTCTTGAACGGCGAGAGCTTCGCCTTCTCGACATCGACATGGATGAACTGGTGATCGAAGGTCACGTCCGCGAAGCGGTTGATCATGTCCTGGGTGATCTCGATCCAGTCGGAGACGCCGACTTCCGTGCCAACGCTGGCGCGCATGTCATTGAATGTGACCTGTTTGGTCATAGCCCCTCTCTCTTGTCTTCAATCCGGCCCTCGCCGATCCATCGCGTTCCCGCGACGAGAAAGGCAACCCTTAAAATCCCCGCGCCAAGGCAACCCGGTCGGCATGGAACGACACATCGCCAAAGAGCATGCTGGCTGACTGCATCCGCTTCATGAAGAGGCCGATATCCACCGCGTCCGTCATGCCGATGCCTCCGTGCATCTGCACCGATTCCTGTGCGGCAAGCCGAGCAACCGAGGCCGCCTTGGCCTTGGCGACCGAGACGGCAAGCGAAGCCGTGTTCGCATCGCGGTCCAGCGCCTGCAGTGCGTTGAGCACAGCGGAACCGACGATCTCGATCTCCGAAAACAGGTGCGCGGCACGATGCTGGAGCGCCTGGAACGACCCGATGGTGCGGCCGAACTGCTTGCGCTCCTTCAGATAGGATACGGTGCGACCGAAGCTCTCGGCAGCGATGCCCGCGAGTTCTGCCGCGAGCCCGGCACGACCCGCCCCGAGCATGACTTCTAGCAGGGGGTAGCCTGCGTCCGTCTCGCCAAGAATATCGGCGCCCGTGGCCTCGACGCCGTCAAACTGGAGGGACGCGGCATTGCGGCTGTCGAGCATGATCGTGCGCTCGATGCTCAGCCCCTTCGCCTTGGCATCGACCAGAAAGAGGGTGACTCCGTCCTTCTCGCCCGGCGCGCCTGCGGTGCGAGCGGCGACGATGAAGGCGTCGGCGACATGCCCATCCACAACGACGGCCTTCGATCCGCGCAGGAGGAACCCGTTGCCGTGTCTTTCGGCGGCGAGCGCCGTGCCGGCCGGATCATGAACGCGGCCTTCGTCCACGGCCGCGGCAATGATAGCCCTGCCGCCAGCAATGCCCGGCAGCCAACGCTGCTGGTGCCCAAGGGTCCCCGATGCCCGCAGGGCCGTCGCTGCCATGACGCTCGTCGAGAGGAAGGGCGATGCCGCCAGCGTGCGGCCCATTTCCTCGCAAAGAATGCCGGCGCCGACATAGCCAAACCCAAGGCCGCCGTGTTCTTCCGGCACCAGAATACCGGCCCAACCCATCTCCGCCATTTCGGCCCAGAGTGCACGGTCGAACCCGTCGATGGAGCGATCGTCGCGCAGTTTGCGCAGGGCGGACACGGGCGAACGGCTTTCCAGGAAGCCGCGCGCGCTTTCCTGCAGCATCTTCTGGTCTTCGTTCAGGATGAGCATTGCGGACCTCAGGCGGACGGCAGTTGCAGCAGGCGCTTGGCGATGATGTCGAGCATCACCTCCGATGTTCCGCCCTCGATGGAATTGGCCTTCGTACGCAGCCAGGCGCGAGGCAGGCTGCCGTCATTCGACCGCTGCCCTTCCCATTCCAGCGCCTCATGGCCGCCGGCACGCATCATCAGTTCGTGGTTACGCTTGTTGAGCTCTGTTCCCGCGTACTTCAGGATCGCCGACCTGTCGCCGACGCCACGCCCCCCAGACGCCGCTTCATCCTTGTAGCGGTCCATGGTGAGGGCAAAGGCCAGGGCGTCGACTTCCGCCATCGCGGCATCAGCCCGCAGGAAGGGATCGGCCAGTCGACCCGTGGCGTCCAGGCCGATGGCGTCCGTCGCCATCTGGCCCGGCGAGCGGCCACCGAGCAGGCCGGAGCCGCCCTCGCCGATCATCTCGCGTTCGTGGGTGAGCAGGTATTTCGCGATGTCCCAGCCACGATCCAGCGTGCCGACGAGGTTCGCCTTCGGCACTTTCACCGCGTCAAAGAAGGTTTCGCAGAACGGCGACTTGCCGGAAATCAGCGTGATCGGCCGGGTGGTGACGCCGGGCGAGGTCATGTCGAACAACAGGAACGAAATGCCAAGGTGTTTAGGCGCGGTGGCATTGGTCCGGACCAGGCAGAAGATCCAGTCCGCCTTGTCGGCGTAACTCGTCCAGATTTTCTGCCCCGTCACTTCGTAGTGGTCGCCCTTGTCCTCGGCCCTGGTCTGGAGCGAGGCAAGATCCGAGCCGGCGCCGGGCTCGGAATAGCCCTGGCACCAGCGGATTTCGCCGCGGGCGATCCTCGGCAGATGTTCCAGCTTCTGCGCTTCGTTGCCGAAAGCGAGCAGCGCCGGGCCCAGCATCCAGATCCCGAAGGAGAGCAGCGGCTGCCGCGCGCCAATGGCGGACATCTCCTCCTTCAGGACCTTGGCTTCCTCGTGGCTCAGGCCGCCACCGCCATAGGCCTTTGGCCAGGTCGGCACGGTCCAGCCGCGCGCCGCCATGCGCTCCATCCACAGGCGCTGATCGTCCGACTGGAAGCGCCAATTGCGCCCGCCCCAGCAGATGTCCTCATCCGATCGGACAGGTGAACGCATCGACACCGGACAGTTCGCTTCAAGGAAGGCACGCGTCTCGGCCCGAAAGGCGGCAAGGTCGGTCATCGCTCCAGTTCCTCCGCTGACGGACCGCCGTTGACGCCCCGTCCAGACACGGACATACTCACAAGTATGTTTTATGGCAAGCCCATTGACCGACTGGCTCTGGCAGCCGAGAAAGCTCGGAGATGCGGGAGGATAGAATGCTGCGCGGCATGATGATGGACGTTCCGCTGAACGTCTCGACCATTCTTGACTATGCGGCCGAAATGCACGCCGAAAGCGAGATCGTTTCCGCCGCGCTGGAAGGCGGGTTCCATCGCCAGACCTATGCGCAGGCGGCGCAGCGGTCAGCGCAACTGGCGCACGGCCTGAAGGCACTTGGCGTGAAGCCGGGAGACCGCATCGCCACGCTGGCCTGGAATGGCTATCGGCATTTCGAGCTTTACTATGCGGTGATGGGTCTCGGCGCGGTGTGCCATACCATCAACCCGCGCCTGTTTCCCGAGCAACTGACCTACATCGTCAATCACGCCCGAGACAAAGCGCTGTTCTTTGACATCAATCTCGCGCCGCTGGTCGCCAAGATGCGCGCGCATTGGCCGAAGGACCTGAAACTTGTCGCGCTCTGCGACAGGGGCCACCTGCCGACCGGCGAAGGCCTCGAGGGCGTTCTCGCCTACGAGGATCTGCTTGCCGGCCAACCGCGCTCCATGGCCTGGCCGAGCCTCGACGAAAACACGGCCTGCTGCCTATGCTACACCTCCGGCACGACCGGCGAGCCCAAGGGTGCGTTGTATTCCCATCGCTCGACGGTCCTGCACGCCCTGTTCGGCATGACCACCGGCATCGCAGGCCTAAGGCCGGGGCAGACCATCCTGCCTGTCGTACCGCTGTTTCACGTCAACGCCTGGGGCCTGCCGTTCAGCGCGCCGATGATCGGCGTCAATCTGATCATGCCCGGCGCTCGGCTTGATGGCGCCAGCCTGTTCGACATGATGGAGGCAGAAAAGGTGTTTTCCGCCTGGGGCGTGCCAACGGTCTGGCTCGGCCTGCTCGCCGAAATCCAGAAGCGCGGCCGCAAGCCGAACGGATTCGGAGAAGTCATCGTCGGCGGCTCGGCGGCGCCGGCTTCGATGATCGAGACGTTCGAGAAGATGGACGTGTCCATCGTTCATGCCTGGGGCATGACCGAAATGAGTCCGATCGGCACCCATGGGGTCATCGCCGTCAAGGACCAGGCAAAGTCCTTTGCGGAGCGCATGGCGATCAAGGCACGGCAGGGACGGCGGGTGTTTGGCGTCGAACTGAAGATCGTCGATGAGAACGGCCAGCGCCAGCCGCATGACGGCGAAGCGACCGGGGAATTGTTCGTGCGCGCCGCGACGGTGATCTCCGGCTACTACGAGAATGCCGAGGCCAGCGCCAAGGTCTTCGACAAGGACGGCTGGTTCGGCACCGGTGATGTCGCCAAGATCACGCCTGACGGCTACCTGGTGATCGTCGACCGCACAAAGGACCTGGTCAAATCCGGAGGTGAGTGGATTTCCTCGATCGATGTGGAAAACGCAGCCATGGCGACGCCGGGCGTTGCCGCCTGCGCAGTGATTGGCGTGCCTCACCCCAAGTGGCAGGAGCGGCCGCTGCTGGTTGCGGTCAAGGCTCCGGGAGCCAACCCGACGCGCGAGGATGTGCTTGCAACTCTGGAAAAGGCGATCGCCAAATGGCAGTTGCCCGACGACGTCGTATTCGTCGATTCGTTGCCCCTGACAGCGACAGGCAAGGTGTCCAAACTGACGCTGCGCAAGCAGTTCGCCGGCCACAAACTGCCCGATGCCGGCTGAATCAGCGATTCTCCCCGCCGAGACTCCGGCTGATCGCCGCCGCGAGGAAGTGCTCGCCGCCGCGGCGGAGTGCTTCATGCAGAAGGGCTACGAGAACACGTCCATGGATGATGTGGCGGAGCGGCTGGGCGCCACCAAGGGCAGGGTCTACCACCATTTCAATTCGAAGCCGGAACTGTTCTTCGCGGTCTACCGCCGGGCCATGGACATGCTGACGCAGGCGGTCGCACCGGCCGTCTCGCGGCCCGGGCTGGCCGGTGACCGGTTGCGGGACATGGCGCAGACGCATGCCCTGACGCTGATGGAATCCCTGCCTTTCCAGCGAACGGCGGCGCTCGCCCCGGACCTCTGGCGCTTCGGCCGCGCCGCCGAACATCAGGCGACGTTGAGCGACCTCATCATGCTGCGTGACATCTACGAGGCGCTGTTCCGCCGCGTCCTGGAAGACGGTGCTCGCGATGGCTCCCTGAGGCGGTTCCCGGAGGCAGCGCTTGCCTCGCGCACGTTGCTTGGGGCGCTGAACTGGGTCGCGGTCTGGTACCAGCCTCGGCCCGGGGAAGGCGCGGCCGAGCGTCGGACGCTGGCTGCCACCATCGCGGAGACCGTGCTTTCGGGCTACCGCGCCTGAACGCACCGCTGCGCCTTTTTGCCGATCCGGCGTTAGTGGCAGCCGGCTTCGCACCTGATAGGCTGCTCGTGAACAGAACCGGGAGGTTGTCCAGCCATGATCCTGACGGCTGAACAGGAAATGATCCGCGACACGATCCGCGCCTTCGCGCAGGAGCAACTCTGGCCGAACGCAGCGCGGTGGGAGCGTGAGAAGACCTTTCCGCGCGAAGCGCTGCAGGCGCTGGGCGCTCTCGGCGCTCTCGGGATGACCGTGCCGGCAAAGTGGGGCGGCGCCGGCCTCGACTATGTCTCGCTGGTTCTGGCGCTGGAGGAGATCGCGGCCGGACACGGGGCGACATCCACCATCGTGTCGGTGCAGAACTCGCTCGCCTGCGGCATTCCGCTCGCCTACGGAACCGACGAACAGAAGCGGCGCTATCTGACGAAATTCGCGAGCGGCGCCTGGATCGGCTGCTTCTGCCTGACCGAGCCACATACCGGTTCGGACGCTTCGGCGCTCAGGACGACGGCACGGCGCGAGGGCGACGCCTACATCCTCAATGGCACGAAGCAGTTCATCACTTCGGGCAAGCATGGTCAGGCGGCGCTCGTCTTCGCGGTGACCGATGCCGCAGCCGGCAAGCGCGGCATTTCCTGCTTCCTCGTGCCGACCGATGCGCCCGGCTACATCGTGTCGCGTGTCGAGGACAAAATGGGACAGCACGCCTCCGACACCGCCCAGATCATCCTGGAAAACTGCCGTGTTCCGGCGGACAACCTGATCGGCTCCGAAGGCGAGGGCTACAAGATCGCGCTGGCCAACCTTGAATCCGGACGCATCGGGATCGCGGCGCAATGCGTCGGCATGGCCCGTTCCGCGCTTGAAGAGGCCGTCAGATACGCGAACGACCGCAAGGCCTTCGGCGTGCCGATCGTGCAGCATCAGGCCGTGTCCTTCCGGCTCGCCGACATGGCCACGCGGCTCGAAGCGGCAAGGCAACTGGTCTGGCATGCCGCCAGCCTCAAGGACGCCGGCCGCCCCTGCCTGAAGGAGGCTTCGATGGCCAAGCTGTTCGCCTCGGAGGCGGCTGAATCGATCTGCTCGGACGCCATCCAGATTCACGGAGGCGTCGGCTACACTGCGGATTTCGCCGTGGAGCGCATCTATCGCGACGTCAGGGTGTGCCAGATCTACGAGGGCGCCTCCGATATCCAGCGCCTGGTCATAGGCCGCGCAGTGGCCGGGGGCTGAGTTTTCACACCGCCGGCAGGCCGTGCTCGACCGGCGGCAGGGCAAGGCTTGCGACCGAAGAACGCATCTGCTCCACCGAGCGCGGTCCGATGATCGGAACAAAGGGGAACGGCGCCTGCATCATGCGCGCCAGCATCGCCTGAGTCGGCGTACTACCGACAGCCTGCGCGGCAGCCGCCAGGACCGGCGCAAGCGCGCGGTTCCCGGCGTTGTCGTAGAGGCGGTCGGTCAGCGGCTCCTGCCGGCCGGTCGCGACCTTGTCGAACCAGCCCTTGGCCTGTGACGAATAGGGAACGGCCGCAATGCCGTGCCTGCGGTGCCAGGCAGCCATCGCTGCATCGCCCTGCACCATGTCTGCACCAGTGGTGCCGGCATTGCGCTTAGCAAAGCTCCATTCGCACTGGTTCGCGGCAAAGCCTGACCAGCCTCGGGCGCGACAAACGCTCTCCGCCTCTTCCAGCCGCGCCACCGACCAGTTGGACGCGCCGTAGTGACGGATCTGCCCTTTCGTCTTCATGTCCTCCAACAGTGCCAGCAGCTCCTCGACCGGTCGGGCCGGATCGTCCCGATGCAGGTAGTAGAGGTCGATGGTGGAGACCCCCATGAACTCGAGGCTTTCGGCCAGATCGCGGCGCAGAGACCCCTCGTCCAACCGCCTGACCTCCGGCGCCTCCGCCTCGGGCGACCCGCCCTTCGTGGCGATCACGACGCCCCTCGTGCCGCCCCGTGCCCTCAGCCAACGGCCAAGTGTCTTCTCCGAGCACGAACGCTCGGCATCCTTCAGCCAGTTGGCATAGACATGGGCGGTATCGATGAAATTGCCGCCCGCCGCCACGAAGGCATCGAGCAGCGCGAAGGAGGCGGCCTGATCCAGTTCGCCGCCAAGCCGGTTGCCGCCGAGGCAGATCGGCGAAACGTCGAGGTCGGTACGCGGCAGGCGGATGCGGCGGGCAAGAGACATGCTGGCACCAGTGGGTGTTTCGGGCCTTCTTCCAATCCCGGGCACCTTACGCCCCTGTCCCGGGCCTGTCGAATGGCGGGTGCCCTACTCCCCGGCCTTGCCGAATTCCGAAATGCCGCCGTGGGCGGCAGACCATTCCGCCGGCTTGTGGAGAAAGCTTTCGACCTCGCGCAGCACGCCAGCGTCGAAGTACCGGCCTTCCTTCGCCACGTCCAGAACATCCCACCAGGTGGCAAGATGCAGCAACTGGAAATCGAGGTCCTTCATGACCTGCTTTCCGGACGGAAAGATGTCGTAATAGAAAATCACGATGCCGTGGTTGCAGGTCATCCCGGCGGTGCGAAGGGCGTTGACGAAATTCACCTTGCTGCGCCCGTCGGTGGCCAGGTCCTCGACCAGAAGGGCGCGCTGACCCTCGACGACGTTGCCCTCGATCTGGGCGTTTCGGCCAAACCCCTTCGGCTTCTTGCGGATGTACTGCATCGGCAGGCCGAGTCGCTCGGAAATCCAGGCGGCGAAGGGAATTCCAGCCGTCTCGCCACCAGCGATCACCTCGATCTGCTCGTAGCCGACTTCGCGCATGACCGTTGCGGCGCAAAAATCCATGAGGGCCGCACGCAGACGCGGATAGGAAATGATCTTGCGGCAATCGGTGTAGACCGGACTTGCCCAACCTGATGTGAAAATAAACGGCTGGTCAGCCCGAAACAGCACCGCCTCAATCTCAAGCAGCATCTTCGCCGTCTGCCGGGCAATGGCGCGGGCGTCGGTGGGAAGCAGGGCAGTCGACATGGCGGAAATCCTCGAAACGGCGTTGCGCGCTTATGCGCGGGCATGAGGACACCGTCAACGACGATCCAAGCGCGGCAGCAGCGACCCGGACTTCGGTCGCCCTACAACGTCCGCGCTATCATGCGCCCAGCGGCAAGGTCCTCCAGCCCGTGCCCAACGGACTTGAACAGGGTGATTTCCTGAGCCGATGTCCGTCCTACGTGGCTTCCCGTGACGAGTTCGCGGAAGTCTGCCCGGATGTCGCTTTCCCGCAGGAGCCCGGCCCGGATCGGCTGCGCCAGATCGCCCGACTTCAGCGCGCCCGGGCGTTCGTCGACAAAAAGGCTCGCACGGGCGACGGCGGTGTCGTCCACCTCGCGCATGTCGTCCCGGAAGCCCCCGACGAGATCGACATGAGTGCCTGGCCTCAGCCATGTTCCCTGGACGGGGGGGACCGTTGCCGAGGTGCAGCACGATACAACGTCCGCCGCGCGAACCGATGCTTCGAGGTCATCGGCAACGCGTGCCGGCAGTCCGGCACGGACGAGCCGCGACACGACCGCGGCAGCCTTGTCGCGACTGCGTCCGAAGATCTCAATCACATCGTATCCGCGCACTGCGGCGTGGGCTTCCGCCATGTTGGGAGCGAGTTGCCCGGAGCCAACCACAAGCAGGCGCTTGGCATCGCTCCGGGCCAGCCGCCGCGCCGCGGCAGCCGACGTGGCAGCCGTACGGCGCACGGTGATCTCATCCCCGTCGCAGACCGCGCGGATCTGCCCCGTCGCGGCATCGAACAGGAGGTAGGCGGCGCTTATGGTGGAAAGCCCAAGTTCGGAATTGCCGGGAAAGAATGTGACAACCTTGACCCCGAGCGTCTCCCCCTCCGTCCACGCCGGCATGAGCAGCAACGCGCCGGCTTGCCCCTTCGGATTGGCGACATCGAACACCGGGCGCGGCGGCACCTGCGCGCCTTCGGAAAACTGTGCTTCGATGGCGCCGATCAGTCGATCCCATGGCAGGCGGCGGCGAACATCTTCGGCGTTCAACTGCGTCATCGACATGTGCGGCCCCCTGGTCGCGACCATCAAAATCCATAGCCTCAGGCTGAGCAACGGTGGTTCAACGTCTCAGGTGTTCGGCCGAGGCTGAGACCGCCAGTTCAAGGCGTACGGCAGCGTGTGGATTGACCCAGACGTCAAGACCGCTTCAGCGTCACCCCGCCTGCAACGCCTTCCACATCGCCACGTCGCGCTCTGCCGTCCAGATCACCGGATGATCGATGCCCCGTGCTTCATCATAGGCGCGCGAGACATTGAATGGCAGGCAATGTTCGTAGATGGCGTAGGATCCAAACGGCCCGTCCATCGCCTTGCGCACCGCCGCGAACGCTTCCTTCAGACTTTCCCCACGCTTCACGGAGGCTTCGACGGCGCCATAGAGCGCTGCGAGAAAATCCGTCGTGCCGGCGATGGCGGCAGAGACTTTCTGCCCGCCAACCAGCGCATCGCCCCGACCGGGAACCAACGCCACAGGATCATACGCCTTCAGCTTCTTGAGCGTTTCCGGCCAATCCCTGAAATGCGCGTCACCGCAATAGCAGGCCGACTTGTACTCGACGAGATCGCCGGAAAACATCACGCCCGCATCGGGAACCCAGGCAATCGTGTCGCCCGCCGTGTGGCCACGCCCCGGCTGCGCGATGCGCACTTCCCGCTTGCCGAGCCAGACCGAGATTTCCCCGGTGAAGGTGAGCGTTGGCCAGGTCAGGCCGGGGATCGTTTCCTTGCCGCGAAACAGGCGCGGAAAACGGCCGACTTCCGAATCCATGTCCTGCGCGCCGCGCTCGACAATCAGGGCACGAGTTCGGTCGGAAGCCAGGATCGCATGCGCATCCGTATAGGCCGAGGCGCCGAGCACACGCACCGCATGGTAATGCGAGAGCAGCACGTAGCGGACTGGCTTGTCGGTGACGGAGCGAATCTTCGCGATCACGTCCTGCGCCATCGCGGGCGTGGCCTGCGCATCGACGATCATCACGCCATCATCACCGATGATCACGCCCGTATTGGGATCGCCCTCGGCGGTGTAGGCGTAGAGACCCGGACCGATCTCGGAAAAGCTGACCTTCTTGTCGGCAAGGTCGTTCGTCGAAGCAAAGCCGCTCATGCCTGCGATCCCGTATGGGCGACGATTTCCTGCTCGATGGCGCCAAAAATCGACTTGCCCCTGGCGTCCTTCATTTCGATGCGGACGACGTCACCGAAGGAGAGAAACGGCGTCGTCGGCTTGCCGTCCCGAATGGTCTCCACCATGCGGATTTCGGCTACGCAGGCGTATCCCAGCCCGCCATCGGCAACAGGACGGCCCGGACCACCGTCACGATCCTTGTTGGAGACCGTGCCAGAACCGATGATCGTGCCGGCCGAAAGCGGCCGTGTCTTCGCCGCATGGGCGATGAGCGTCGGAAAATCGAATGTCATGTCCTGGCCTGCGTCCGGCTTTCCGAACGGCTTGCCGTTGATGAAGGTCAGCAGCGGCAAGCGCACCTTACCGCCGACCCAGGCCGGCCCGAGGTCATCCGGCGTCACCGCCACCGGCGAGAAGGCGGAGGATGGTTTCGACTGGAAAAAGCCGAAGCCCTTGGCCAGTTCGTTCGGGATGAGGTTGCGCAGCGAAACATCGTTGACCAGCATCACCAGCCGGATGGCCCTTGCGGCGATTTCCGGTGTCGCCCCCATGGGCACGTCACCGACGATCACCGCAACTTCGCCTTCCAGGTCAATTCCGAAGGCCTCGGTCGCCACCGGCACGGGATCACGCGGCCCGAGAAAGGTATCGGAACCGCCCTGATACATCAGCGGATCGGTCCAGAACGACGGCGGCATCTCGGCACCGCGGGCCTTGCGCACCAGCTCCACGTGATTGACATAGGCTGAGCCGTCCGCCCACTGGTAGGCGCGCGGCAGGGGCGAGGCGCAGTCATGCTCGTGGAAGCGCTGGGCGGGCACACTGCCGTGTTCCAGTTGCTCCGCGAGGTCGGCGAGCGCCGGCGCATAGCGCTCCCAGCCGTCGAGCGCCTGCTGCAACGTCCGGCAGATGCCCGCAGCGTCGGTATGTCGCGTCAGATCCTGCGAGACGACGACCAGCCGTCCGTCGCGCGAGCCGTCCTTGAGGGTGGCGAGCTTCATGTCCGTCCTTACCTGTCGCGCCGATGCGGATCAAAATGATCCTTCAGGGCGTGCCCATAGTCGCCATAGCTGTGCTGCAGTTCGGGCGCGTTCAGCGCATAGGCGGTGATCGCCTGCGGGAACCGCGTCTCGAACATGAAAGCCATGGTGTTCGCGAGCTTGTGCGGTTTCAATTCGACTGTCGAGTTCATTTCAAAACTGTCGTGGTCCGGCCCGTGCGGCAGCATGGTATTGTGCAGCGAGAAACCGCCCGGGACGAACCCCTCCGGCTTTGCGTCGTACTGCCCGTAAATCAACCCCATGAACTCGCTCATGCAGTTCATATGGTACCAGGGCGGCCGGAAGGTGTTCTCAGCCACCATCCAGCGCTCCGGGAAGCATACGAAATCGATGTTCGCCGTGCCCGCCGTCTCCGAGGGCGAGGTCAGCACCGTGAAGATCGAGGGATCGGCGTGGTCAAACAGCAGCGGTCCGACGGGTGAGAACCGGCGCAAGTCGTACTTGTACGGGGCATAGTTGCCGTGCCACGCCACAACATCAATCGGCGAGTGCTTGAGGTCCGTTACCCAAAGGGCCCCGCCCCATTTCACATACATGGCGGTCGGCTTGTCCTGCTGCTCGAAACAGGCGACCGGCGTCAGGAAATCGCGCTGGTTGGCAAGACAGTTCGCGCCGATCGGGCCACGCTCCGGCAGGGTAAAGGCGCCGCCGTAGTTCTCGCACAGATACCCGCGCGCCGCGCCCTGCCCATCCGGGACTTCAACCCTGAACTTGATGCCGCGCGGCACGACCGCGATTTCTCCCGGCGTGACCTCAATGATCCCGAACTCCGTGACGAGACGCAGCCCGCCATGCTCCGGCACGAACAACAGTTCGCCATCCGCATTGTAGAAGCACTCATCGACCATCGAACGGGTCACGAGATAGATCGAGGCAGACATGCCCGCGGTCGCTCCGGCGTCGCCAGCGGTCGTTATCGTGCGCACGCCCTGCAGAAAGCTGACGGATTCGCTCGGCAGCGGCAACGGCGACCACCGGTACGGTGCGGGCGGCGCCTCGACCTCACGCGCCGGGGCCGTCCGCCAGAGACCGATGTCCGCCTTCCTGAACCGTCCCCAGTGTCTGACCGTTGGCCGGATGCGGTAGAGCCAGGAGCGCTCGTTGGAGGCGCGGGGCGCGGTGAAGGGCGACCCGGACAGCTGCTCGGCGTAGAGTCCATAGGCGCAGCGCTGCGGCGAATTGCGCCCGACCGGCAATGCGCCCGGCAGCGCTTCGGTCTCGAATCCATTGCCGAAGCCGGTCATGTAGGAAAGCGCCATGGAAGTCCTCTTGTGTTGGTGCGGCCATGGACTGGGTGTCTACTGACCCAGATAGGTAGCACGCACCCGTTCGTCGCGCACCAGATCGGCGCCCCGTCCGCTCAGGGCGATACGACCCGTCTCCAGGACATAGCCGCGGTCGGCGATCGAAAGCGCGGCAAAGGCATTCTGCTCCACCAGTAGCACGGTTTGCCCGGCCTGCTTGAACGCCCGAATGACCCCGAAGATCTGATCGACGAGAATGGGCGCCAATCCCATCGAGGGTTCGTCCAGCACGATGAGCTTCGGCTTGGACATGAGAGCTCGGCCGATAGCCAGCATCTGCTGCTGGCCACCGGACAGGGCGCCGGCATGCTGGTGGCGCTTCTCCTTCAGGACCGGAAACATCGCATAGGCGCGCTCGATGTCGTCCAGAACATCCGCGCCCCGGCGACTCCATGCCCCGAGGCGGAGATTGTCCTCAACACTGAGCGGGGCAAACACCTGGCGTCCTTCCGGCACCTGGGCAATGCCGAGGCCGACCCGATCATGTCCGGCAATCGACTGGATCAGGCGTCCTTCGAAGGAAATCGTGCCGGCGGTGATCGGCTGGACACCGGATATAGCGCGCAGGAGCGTCGTCTTTCCTGCCCCGTTTGCGCCAACGATGGTGACAATCTCGCCCGCCGCGACGGTCAGCGAAACGCCGTGCAACACCTCGATGCGGCCATAGGATGACGTCAGGTTCGCGACTTCAAGCACGAGCTGCCTCCCGCGCGCCATGCTCACCGAGGTAGGCTTTCATTACAGCCGGATTCTCCCGAATATCCCGCGGCTGCCCTTCCGCCAGAGGACGGCCCTGCTCCAGCACCAGGATGCGATCCGAAATCCGCATGACAAGCTTCATGTCATGCTCGACCAAGACGACCCCGACGCCGTCCTTGGCGATGGCATGAATCACCGCCTCGACCTCATCCGTTTCGACCGGGTTGCAGCCGGCGGCCGGCTCATCCAGAAGCAGGAAACGTGGCTCGGTGGCCAGAGCCCGGGCAATTTCGAGACGCTTCAAGGCGCCGTACGGCATGGAACCGGCTGGCGTATCGGCATAGCGCTCCATGCCGATGCGCGCCAGCAGGGCGACCGCATTGCGGCGCGTCTCGCGGTTCTGGCGCGCGACCGAGGGCAGCGCCAGCAAGTGCGCCAGCACGTTGGCGCTCTCATGCCGGTGACGGCCGACCATGACGTTCTCGGCCGCGGTCAGGCGGAAAAATATCTGCAGATTCTGATAGGTGCGCGACAGGCCGAGCCGGCAGAGCCGATCAGGCTCAAGCTCCGTCACGTCTTGTCCGTCCAGCATCACCCGTCCGCGGTCCGGCCGGTAAACGCCCGAAACCATGTTGAACAGGGTCGTTTTGCCCGCTCCGTTCGGTCCGATGATCGCATAGATTTCGCCGGTCCGCGCCTCGAACGAAACGCCATCCACGGCCTGCACGCCGCCGAAAGAAATCGACAGGTCGGAAACGGAAAGCAGCTTGCTCATGCGCTCCTCCGGCCAAAACGCCGGGCCAGGGATGGCACGATGCCTTCCCGCAGGAAGATCATGAACAGCATGATCATGAGGCCAAGAATGGCGTGTTCGTAGTCATGAAACACCGTGAGCGCCTGCGGCAGAACGACAAGCACGGCCGACCCGACCAGCGAGCCGAAGATCGAGCCCATGCCGCCAACCACGACCATCGTCACAAGTTCCACCGAGCGAAGGAACGAGGACACATCCGGCGTCAGATGCCCGTTCATCAGCGCAAAGGAAGCACCGGCGACAGAGGCATAGACGGCGGATATCACGAAGGCCGTGAGTTTTTGTCTGGCCACGTCGATGCCGGCAGATCGAGAAGCGACCTCGCTGTCGTGGATCGCGCGCATGGCGCGGCCGGTGGGGCTGTCCACCAGATTGCCGGCAACCCAGGCGCCAAGCACCAGGAGCACGCCGCTGACCCAGTACCACTCGATGCCGGTTCGGACGCGCCAGCCGAAGAGTTCGAGCCTTTGCACCGGCATCCCATCCGGCCCTCCGGTCCAGCGCGATTCGTTGGTGAAGACCATGAAAAGGAGGATGCCAAAGCCCAGGGTCGCCACCGCCAGGTAGTGGCCACGCAACTTCAGGATCGGCCGCCCGACAACCCAGGCGATCAGGCCGGACAACGCCGAGCCGGCCACCACCCAGAACCAGACAGGTGTCCCGGTCTGTGCGGGTCCGATCGCTGCCGCATAGGCGCCGATGCCCATGAATCCGGCATGCCCGAGACTGACCTGACCGGCATAGCCCATCAGCAGGTTCAGCCCGATGGCGGCAAGCCCGAAGACGAAGACCTGCCCGGCGACGCGGTAGTAGTAGGCGGATGGAAACACCAGCGGCAGCAGCGCTACAATCAGCGCCAGCACGACAACGACGGTGAGGCGATGGGAAAGGAACCGCTGCATTACACGCGCTCCACTTTCGTTTTGCCCAACAGTCCGTTGGGCATCGCGAAGAGCACGAACAATATGACGATAAAGCCGATGGCGTCCTTGTATTTCGAGGAAATCAGCCCGGCGGCCAGCGATTCCAGGAGGCCGACAACAAGACCACCGACGACGGCCCCGACCGGATTGCCCATGCCCCCCAGCATGGCGGCGGCGAACCCCTTAAGCGCCAGCAAGGTTCCGACATCATAGCTCGTGAGCGTGATCGGGGCGACAAGCAGCCCGGCAATCGCACCGATGGCGGCCGATACCGCAAAGGAAAAGCCGACGACCACGTCGGTATTTATCCCAACGAGCCGCGCGGCCAGCCGGTTGGCGGCCGTGGCGAGCACGGCCTTGCCGAACAGGGTACGTTCGAAGAACCCATAGAGCAGCACGACGATGACCAGTGCGCCCGCCAGAACGACAAGGCTCTGCGGCAGGATGGACGCACCGCCGAATTTCAGGGGTTGCTGTCCGAACCAGTGCGGCAGGGCGTGGAAGCGCTTGTCGAAAACGATCTGCGCAATGCCACGCAGGAAAATCGAGGCGCCGATGGTGATGATGATCAGCGTCACGGCGGCAGCGCCGCGCGCCGGTTCAATGGCAAGCTTGTAGAGCGCCAGACCGACGAAAACCGTAAGAATAATGGCCAGCATGGCAGCCAGCGGCAGCCAGAGACCGGCAAGCCCGAGGAACACGGTGATCATGCCGCCGAGCATCACGAATTCGCCCTGGGCGAAATTCACCACGTCCGAAGCGTTGTAGATCAGCGTGAACCCAAGCGCGACCAGCGCGTAGACCGCGCCCACGGTCAGTCCAGAGAAAACGAACTGCATCAGTTCAGGCATGGCGCTGGTCCGGAGTTTGGCGAACACGGAGGGCAGGCAGTCGCTCAGGCTGGCAATCCCTCACGCGGCCGGGCGGCAACTGCGCGGCTCGAGGCGCAGGGCTTGCAGGCACCCCGGACCGGTCCGGGGTGCCTGTCTTGTCCTCGCCGTCGCGCCGATAGCGACCTGGTTCCTACTGAACCAGAGTCCACTCGCCCCGGCTAACCTCCAGCATGCGGAACGCTGAGAGATCGAGGCCCATGTGGTCGGTCGGCGACATGTTCACGATCCCGCCGGTGCCAACATAGCCCTTCGTCGACTCAATCGCGTCACGGACCTTTTCAGCATTGGCCGACCCCGCACGCTTGATCGCATCGACGAGAATCATGAGCCCGTCGTAGGCATGGCCCCCAAAGGTGGAAACGGGCTGGCCGGTGCGCTTTTCATACGTGGCCTTGTAGTCAACCACGACCTTCTTCTGCGGATCGGAGTCCGGCAGCTTTTCCGCTACCAGCAGGGCGGCAGCCGGAAGGCGAACACCCTCGGCAGCGGGTCCGGAGAGATCAATGAACTGCTTCGAGGCCACGCCGTGTGAATGGTAGAGTGGCAGCTTGATGTCGAGCTGACGATAGTTGCGGGTGACAATAGCCGGTCCCTGGCCGAAGCCGGGAACGACGACCGCCTGCACGCCGGCCTTGCCCTTGATGTTGGTCAGCTGCGGCGTCATGTCGGTGTCTCGCGGACCGAAGCTCTCCTGGTGCGCGATGGTGATGCCGGACTTGCCAGCAACCGCCTCGCACTGCGCCTTCATCGAGGCGCCGAATCCGTCGGTGCCGGAGATCATGGCAATCGTCGTCAGATTGCGCGCCTTCAGATCCTGGAAGATCTTCTCGCAGGCCATGGTATCGGTGTGGGGCGTCTTGAAAGTGAACTTGCGAACCGGCTGGATGATCTGAACTGCGCCGGCAAGCGAGATGAACGGCACCTTGGCATCTTCAAACACCGGCATCATGGCCATGGTGGTGCCCGTGGTGGAACCGCCGATCACAGCCATGACCTTGTCTTCTTCCACAAGGCGCGTGGCGAAGGTGCGCGCGGCATTTGCATCGCCGGCATCGTCATAGACCTTCATTTCGATCTTCTGGCCGTTGATGCCGCCGGCCGCGTTGATCTGCTCAACATAGATATCGAGGGTCCGTTTTTCCGGGTCTCCGAGGAACGAGGCGGGGCCGGTCACTGACAAGACGGCGCCAATCTTGATCTGCGCCTGCGCCGCGGCGGCGGCGAGGATGGCGGTGGAAGCAACCACACCCACCCCGATGAGTCTTTTCAACCTGGTCATGAATTCCTCCTTCTTAGGGCTTCTTTTCAGTCAAACATGCGCGGGGCGTTCCCGCCATGAAATTCAGGCGGCGACTTGCCGTTTTGTGCCGACAACACGAAAACGGTTCGACACGAACGCCGCGTCCGTCAGGCAGGCGTTGCCCGCAGGATTGGCGCCCGTGACGTGGAAGTCCGAGAACGCGGCGTTCTGGTTCACGAAGACGCCGCCAGTGAGGTTGATTGACAAGGTCACGCCAGCCTCGGCGAATGCACCGATCGCCCTGTCAATGGTGGCCTCGTCCGTGGCGTAAAGCGCGGCCGAGATCGCGCCATGTTGCCTGGCGGCCGCGGCAGCCCTCGCGATGCCGTCGCCCCCGTCCCTGACGGCGATGACAAACGAAATCGGCCCGAAGCGTTCGGCCATGTAAGCCGGCTCGTCTGCCGCATCAACAGCAAGAATGATCGGGCTCGCGGTCCGCGCGCCTGGCGCGGCGGAATAAACCGGGCTGTCCGATGACCGCACGACACGGCCGAGTTTCGCGGCCTCTTTCACCCGCTGAGCCGTCGCCTCGCTCTGTACCGCGCCGAGAAACGCCGACGCACGATCGGGATCGGCCAGCAGCTTGTCGATACCGGACTTGATCGCGTCCGCCACCTCATCGAAGCTCTTGTGGCCCTGATCCGTTTCGATGCCTCCAGCCGGAACGAAGATGTTCTGCGGCGCCGTGCACATCTGCCCGGAATAGAGTGTCAGGGAGAAGGCGATGTTCGTCGCCATCGCCCTGAAGTTGTCGGTCGAGGCGATGACGATGGAATTGAGACCCGCCTCCTCGGTATAGACCAGCTTGCCCTTCGCGTTTTCACGCACCCAGGCTCCGAATACCGGCGATCCGGTGAAGTCAATGATGCCGATGCCGGGATGCAGCGCCAATTCCTTGGTCAGCGGCCGATCAATCGTATCGGGAGCCAGCAGGACCACGTTCGGATCAAAGCCGGCTTCCGCCAATGCCTCGCGAGCAATCCCTAGCGTCAGGGCCAGCGGCAGGATCGCTCCTGGATGCGGCTTGACGATGACCGTATTGCCGGTCGCAAGCGAAGCAAACATGCCGGGATAGGTGTTCCAGGTCGGAAACGTGGCGCAGCCGATGACCAGCGCCACGCCGCGCGGCACGATTCGGAAGGTCTTGTCCAGCGTGGTGACCTGGTCCTTGCCGGTCTGCTTTGACCAACGCACGGCGCCCGGCACCCGGCTCATCTCGTCGAAAGCGTAGGCGACAGCCTCCAGTGCGCGGTCCTGCGCATGCGGGCCGCCAGCCTGGAAGGCCATGGAGTAAGCCTGACCAGACGTATGCATCACCGCATGCGCCATCAGGAACGACGCCCTGTTGATGCGGGCAATGATCTCCAGAAGAACCCCGGCCCGCTCTTCCGGGCTGGCGGCGCCCCACTTGGCGCCCGCCGCCTTCGAAGCCGCGACGAGGACGTCCACTTCCGCCTGAGGGTAGGTAACGCCCAGGGCAAAGCCGTAGGGCGAGACTTCGCCGCCCACATGCTTCCCACCGGGGTGGCCGGGAAGGTCGAACGGTTTGCCCTTCAGGGCTTCGAAGGCATTGTCTGCATTGGCCTTGGCGTCTTCGCCATAGATCTTGGGCGACTGGGATTCCGGATAGGCTGACCAGTTTGCGCGTGAACGCGCGGCAGCAATTGCCTGTTCCAAGAGCGGACGATGCTTTTCGAACAAAGCCGGCATTGCAAACCCTCCCTGTCGCGCGGGCACCGTCTCCTAGCGGACAGGCCTCCTCGCAGCGTTGTGCATTATTCATTGACTGACCGGTCAGTCAAGTCTAATTTGGCGTCAAACACCGGCTGCCCTGCGACGGCCTGATAGGGAGGACGACATGACTGATCCGGTCCTGGTAGAGGATTGCGCGGGCTACCGCGTGCTGACCCTGAATCGTCCGGATCGGCTCAATTCCTTCAATGAGGCACAACACCGTCTGCTAAAGTCGGCTGTCGATCACGCCGCTGCGGATCCCGCATGCCGGGCCGTGCTGCTGACCGGTGCGGGTCGCGGGTTTTGCGCGGGCCAGGACCTGTCCGATCGTGTCCAGGGCGAGGGTGGCGATGCACCCGATCTGGGGCGGACCATCGAGGCTTTTTATAATCCGCTCGTGCGCGCCATACGCGGCATGGACAAGCCGGTCGTCTGCGCCGTCAACGGCATCGCGGCCGGTGCCGGCGCCAACATCGCGCTGGCCTGCGACATCGTGCTTGCGGCGCGCTCGGCGAGCTTTCTGCAGGCTTTTTCCAGGATCGGCCTGGTACCCGATTCCGGGGGCACCTGGTTCCTGCCCAGGCTGGTTGGCGAGGCACGCGCCAAAGCCCTGGTGCTGCTGGCCGAACCTGTGAAGGCGGAAGAAGCTGAACGCATCGGCATGATCTGGAAAGCCGTGGATGACGCGCAATTGATGGCCGACGCACATGCGCTGTGCGCTCGCCTCGCCCAAGCTCCGACCTATGGCATCGGACTGGCAAAGCGGGCCTTGCAGGCCTCCCACGCAAACACGCTTGATCAGCAGCTCGATCTGGAACGCGATACCCAGCGGCGTGCGGGGGTTTCCGCCGACTATGCCGAGGGCGTGCGCGCGTTCATGGACAAGCGCAAGCCGAACTTCACCGGACGTCCTTGAGGTTACCATGCAATCCATGACTGCGAACGAACTGGCCAGGGCCTGCGCCGACGCCATGTGGGCGGAAGACAAGGCCAGCCGAACCCTCGGCATGGCACTCGGCGCCGTGTCCGCTGGCCGCGCCGTCCTGACCATGCCCGTCACCGAGACGATGGTGAACGGACACGGCATCTGCCACGGCGGCTACATCTTCACCCTGGCCGATTCCGCCTTCGCCTTCGCCTGCAACACCTACAATGCCCGCACGGTCGCGCAGAGCTGCGCCATTACCTACATCGCCGCGGCAAGACTGGGCGATGTGCTGACCGCGACCGGCACCGAGGTCTCGCGCACAGGGCGGTCGGGCATCTATGACATCGCGGTGCAGAACCAGGCGGGGGCAACGATTGCCGTGTTTCGTGGCAACTCGCGCACCATAAAAGGGGAGTTTTTCCCCGGCGTCATCATCGTTTCCTGAGGGGATCAGGGAGGGGAGCATGATCATCAAGAACAGCTACAAGCCCATGGTCGACCCAATTGAGGTCGCGTCGCGGGACGAGATCACCGGATTGCAGTTGCAGCGACTGAAATGGTCGCTGAGGCATGCCTACGACAACGTGCCGGCCTATCGGAAGAAGTTCGAGGCGGCAGGCGTGCACCCTGACGATATGAAGTCCCTCTCGGACCTCGCCAGGTTTCCCTTCACCACCAAGGCGGATCTGCGCGACAACTACCCCTTCGGAATGTTTGCCGTCCCGCGGGATAAGGTGGCCCGCGTCCATGCCTCATCGGGAACGACCGGCAAGCCGACAGTGGTCGGCTACACGCTCGGCGATATCGCCGTTTGGTCCGACGTGATGGCGCGCTCGATCCGCGCTTCTGGAGGTCGGCCCGGCATGATGGTGCATGTCGCCTATGGCTACGGCCTGTTCACCGGCGGGCTCGGCGCACATTACGGCGCCGAAAAGCTGGGCTGCACCGTCGTGCCGATCTCGGGGGGCATGACCGAGCGGCAGGTGCAACTCATCGCCGACTTCAAGCCTGAGATCATCATGGTGACGCCGAGCTACATGCTGGCGATCCTCGACGAGTTCCGGCGCGTCGGGATCGACCCGCGCGCGACCTCCCTGCAGGTCGGTATCTTTGGCGCCGAGCCATGGACGAATGCCATGCGGCAGGAGATCGAGCAGGCCTTCGACATGGACGCGGTCGACATCTTCGGCCTGTCCGAGGTGATGGGCCCCGGCGTCGCCAACGAATGCGTCGAGAGCAAGGACGGGCTGCACATCTGGGAAGATCACTTCTATCCCGAGATCATCGATCCCGAGACCGGTCAGGTGCTCCCGGACGGCGAGATGGGCGAACTTGTCTTCACCTCCCTCAGCAAGGAGGCCATGCCGGTTATCCGCTACCGCACGCGCGACCTCACGCGTCTGCTGCCCGGCACAGCGCGCTCCATGCGGCGCATGGAAAAGGTGACAGGTCGCTCCGACGACATGATGATCCTGCGCGGCGTCAACGTCTTCCCGAGCCAGATCGAGGAAAAGCTTTTCGCAATTCCCGAATTGTCGGCCCATTACCAGATCGTGCTGACGCGCGAAGGCCGCATGGATCAGATGGAGATCAAGCTGGAGGCGCGCGACGGCTCCGTGACGGATCAGGATCGCAAGGCAGCGGCGGCGCGGCTTGCTCACATGATCAAGTCGACGATCGGTGTTTCAACCAGGATCAACGTTGGCGATCCTGGTGCTGTCGAGCGCTCCGCCGGCAAGGCGCGTCGCATCATCGACAATCGCCCGAAGGTCTGACGCGATGGCGCGACCATTGGCCGCCGACTACGGTGACAAGCGCAAGGCCATTCTGAAGGCAAGCGCGCGCCTGTTTGCGCGGGATGGCTATGACCGGGCTTCGATGGCGGATATCGCGGCGGAATGCTCCATCTCGAAGGCGCTCCTGTACCATTATTACGACACCAAGGAGCAGCTGCTCGTGGCCATCATTCGCGAGCATCTGGAAGAGTTGGTGGCGGCGACACTGCCGCCCGCTGGCGGCTCGCCCCGCGCACGGCTCCGCGCACTGGTTGGCGCCTTGCTCGACTGCTATCGCGACGCTGACCATGAGCACCAGATCCAGATCAACGAATTGAAGAAGCTCCCGAAGCCTCGGGCCGAGGAACTGGTTGAACTCGAAAGGGTTCTGGTGCGCAGGTTTTCCGCAGCGGTCGCAGCCGCAGTGCCGTCGCTGGAGAAACGATCGGCACTGATCAAGCCTGTCACCATGAGTCTTTTCGGCATGCTGAACTGGCATTACATGTGGTTTCGCGAGGATGGACCGATCACCCGCGAGGCCTACGCGGACCTGGCTACCGACCTGATTGTCGAAGGTGCGCAAAAGGCGGCGGCGCGGGGGAGCTGAATCGCCCATTGCCCGTGCACCATGGCTTTGCCATGATGGCGCCAGGCGCCAGCGTCCTGGCTCCCTAGAACCTTCGGAATCCTGCGCATGACCAAGGGTAGCGCTCCTGCGGGCGGCGTTCCGCGATGCTCGCGGCGTGTCATGAACCTCGCCCATATCCTCACCCAGAACCGTCGCCGGCTGCCGGACCATCGAGGCCTGATCCATGGGGATGAAAGCTGGTCCTGGCACGCCATTGACGGGGCGGTGACGGCGCTTGCGAGCGCGCTGGCGGCCCGCGGTATCGCCAAAGGCGACCGGGTGCTGGTGCATTCGAAGAACTGCGCCGAGATGTACTTCTCGATGTTCGCCTGCTTCCGGCTCGGCGCGGTCTGGGTCCCGACCAACTTTCGTCTGCTGCCGGAGGAAATCGTCTATCTCGCGACCTTCTCGGGCGCCAAGGCATTCCTCTGCCACGGCGACTTTCCCGACCATGCCGCCATGATCGCCCACCGGGCCGCTAACGTCGACTTCATCTGGCGTATGGGTGGCTCTGCCAGCTTCGGCGAAACGACCGTGGGCGCGGCCATCGCGCGGCATGGCGGAGCCGTGCTCGAGAATGCTCCGGTCGACCACGACGATCCCTGCTGGTTCTTCTTCACGTCCGGCACCACCGGCCGTTCCAAGGCGGCCGTCCTGACCCATGGCCAGATGGCCTTCGTCATCACAAACCACCTTGCTGACCTCCTGCCGGGCGCTACCGAGGACGATGCCTCGCTGGTTGTCGCGCCGCTCAGCCATGGAGCCGGTGTTCATCAACTCGACATTGCGGCACGTGGCGCCCCGACGATCCTGCTGCCCAGCGAACGCTTCGACATTCCGGAGGCCTTCCGGCTGATCCAGGAGCACCGGATCACCAACATGTTCACGGTGCCGACCATCCTCAAGATGCTGGCGGAGCATCCGGCCGCCCGGACCTATGATCATTCGTCGCTCAAACACGTGATCTACGCAGGCGCTCCGATGTACCGGGAGGATCAGAAGACGGCGCTGCGCGCGCTCGGCAAATGCATCGTGCAATACTTCGGGTTGGGCGAAGTCACGGGCAACATTACCTTCCTGCCCGCCCGGCTGCACGACGAAGCGGATGGACCGGCGGCACGTATCGGCACCTGCGGTTTCGAGCGCACCGGGATGCAGGTCTCGATCCAGGACGACGCAGGGCGGGAACTCAAGCCATTCGAGACTGGCGAAATCTGCGTGATTGGTCCGGCCGTCTTTGCCGGCTACTACGATAATCCCGAAGCCAATGCCAAGGCATTCCGCGACGGCTGGTTCCGCACCGGCGACCTCGGTCACCTGGACGAACAGGGCTATGTCTACATCACGGGCCGGGCCTCGGACATGTACATATCCGGCGGCTCCAATGTCTATCCGCGCGAGATCGAGGAAAAGATCCTGATGCATCCGGCCATTGCGGAAGTCGCCATTGTCGGCGTGCCCGACCCGCTCTGGGGCGAGACGGGCATAGCGGTCTGCGTGCTCCGTGACGGTCAGTGCGTGACCGAGGACGAGATCGTCGCCTTCCTCACGCCAAAGGTCACGCGCTACAAGATGCCCAAGCGGGTGTTCTTTTTCGAGGCCCTGCCAAAATCCGGATACGGCAAGGTACCCAAACGCATGGTGCGTGACGAACTCGAAGCCCGCGGCCTGCTGACGCCGGAACAGTTGATCAGGATCTGACGTGGCACGCCCCGGCTATGTTCGACAACCTGGTGCGGCCATCGCGGCGCGCGTTTCGGCGGCGCCGGCGCAGGGAACAGCGCTCACGCTTGACCTGCCGGCAGGGTTGCCGCTGCTCGAAGCCGTGCGGCGCGCTCTTGCCAGGACGGGGCATGATTCCGGCGTCGTCGATCTCCGGGATCTCGCGCTTGGACCGTTCGGTTACGTCATGCCCGCGCTGGCAGAAAACGGTCGGCATGCAGCCTTCTACAGCCCGGTCTTCCGCCCGGCTGGCATGACGCGGCTGGCGGCCGGGGCGATGACGTTCGGGCTACGGGACCAGAGCCCCTTCTTTCATGCCCACGCCCTTTGGCGCGAGCAGGACGGAAAGCAAGGCGGAGGCCATCTCCTGCCGGAGGAAACGCTGCTGGCCGAGCCGGCACAGGTCGAGGCGCTGGCCCTGACCGGCGCCACCTTCACATGGCGCCTTGATCCCGAAATCAATTTCACCGTGCCGGGGCCGGCGGCTGCATCGGCTCCTGGTCATGATCGAACCGCCCATGCCTTGCGTGTACACCCCAATGTCGACCTGCACCGTGCCATCGAAGACTACTGTGTGCGGCATGCCATAGCGCATGCACGCATTCGGGGCGGCGTCGGCTCGACCATCGGCGCGCTTTTCGATGACGGACGTGAGGTCACGAATTTCGCCACCGAGGTGTTCATCGAACGCGGCAGCATTGCTCCAGGGACAAATGGCCTGCCTGTCGCCACCATCGACGTGGGGTTGATCGATTTCAGCGGTCGCGTTGAGCGGGGCCGCCTGCAAAGAGGCGCCAACCCGGTCCTCATGACCTTCGAACTCGCACTTGAGGTGACGGGTGTTTCGACGCGTTGATCCACTCTTCTCTGAATGCGGTACTTCGCTCGAACGTCAGTACGCCCGGTCTGGCCGAGAGATCACACGATGTTTTCGTGCTCTGCGGAGCGCCCAATCAGGCAACCGCCACAAGGCGCTCAGGACGGATCGCGGCGTTCACCTGTGATCCAACGGCGTAGGGAGATCGGCCCGGATCATAAGGCTCGTCGACGATCAGCGGCCCCCGCTCTGTCTCAAGGACATAGCGCATGGTCGCACCCTGGAATTCGCGGTGGACGATGGCGCCCGAGATCATGAAAGCGCCTGTCGCGGCTTCGGCACCCAGCTGCACATTCTGCGGGCGAACCATGACCTTTCGGCCGCCTTCCTCTAGAAAATTTGCCGTTCCCAGAAAGCCGGCGACGAACAGGTTGGCCGGCCGGTCGTAGAGGTCCATCGGCGCACCCACCTGCTGGACGATCCCTTCGCTCATGACCGCGATGCGGTCGCAGATTGTATTGGCCTCCTCCTGATCGTGCGTCACGAAAATAGTCGTAAGCTTCAGCCTTTGCTGGAGCTCGCGCAATTCCCGCCGCACCTCGACACGCATCTTGGCGTCCAGATTGGACAAAGGCTCGTCGAGCAAGAGCACCTGCGGTCGAACGGCGATGGTGCGGGCCAACGCCACGCGCTGCTGCTGCCCGCCGGACAGCTGCGACGGCTTGCGATCCTTCAGGTGACGCAGCCCGACCAGATCGAGCGCCTCATCGACGCGCCCGGCGACTTCAGAGCGCGGCAGTCGCCGCTCCTCGAGCCCGAAGGCGACATTGCGGGCAACGCTCATGTGGGGCCACAGCGCATAGCTCTGAAACACCATGCCGACATCCCGGCGCCAGGGAGGCAGCGCCGTGACATCACGCCCACCGATCAGCACGCGCCCCTTCTGGGCGACGTTGAAGCCGGCAATCAAACGAAGCAGCGTGGTCTTGCCGCAGCCGGATGGACCAAGAAAGGCGAAGAACTCGCCCGGGTGTACCGATAGACTGACATTGCGAAGCACCTGGGTCGCGCCAAAAGCAAGGTCAACGCCTTCAACATCGATACCGACGGGCTGAAGTAGCGCAGTCATTCCTTCGCCTCCGATCTGGCCGCCATGTCGCGTTCAACCAGGCGATTGGAAACGTAGGTGGACAGGCCTACGATCACCACGGCGATGACGCCAAGCGCGGCACCTGCGCCACGCCCGGCCGGCGACTGCATGAATACATAAAGACCGTACGCGAGCGGGGCATCCGATTGGGTCTGCACCAGCATCATCGTGGCGGACAATTCAACGGCCGCCGTCGCGAAACTGGTGACGAACCCTGCAGCCACGCCGGAGAGCATGAGCGGCATGACGATGCGGCGCACCGTACGCGACCGTGTCGCGCCGAGGTTTTGCGCTGCTTCCTCCAGACTGACTGAGATCTGCTGCATCGCCGCCATGCAGGCGCGCAGCGCATAGGGCAGCCGGCGGATAGCCAGCGCCAGGACGATCATGCCCCAGAAGGCCGCCAGCGACTGGCCGGAGGGCAAGGTGACCCCGAAATACGTGCGCAGGAAGCCAATGCCCAGTACGACGCCCGGCACGGCCAGCGCAGCCGTCGCGACATAATCAAGCCAGCGGCCGGCCGGCATGCCGGTGCGCAGCACGAGATACGCGATGGCCGAGCCAATCACCACGTCGATCAGTCCCGCGAGACCGGCATAGATCAGCGTATTGGTGATGTACTGTCCGCTCTCGGAAAGCACCCTTGCATAGTGCGCAGCGGTGTACCCGTCCGGCAAGGGAGCGAATGACCAGATCGTCGCGATCGAAAGCAGGAACAGGCCTACATGCGGTGCCAGCACCAGCACCAGCACCACCGTAATGGCGCCATAGGCGAGCACGCGGTCGATGCCACGGAGCGGCCGCTTCACTGTTCCGCCACCGCCGCGTTGCACGGTAGCGTAGTCCTTTCCCCTGAGTGCAAGGGTCGACAGCCACATAGCCAGCAACGAAGCGACGATCAGGACAACCGAGATGACATAACCCATCGGATCGGCGAGGCCGACCGAGGTGATGCGCAGGTAGGCCTGCGGTGCGAGCATGTCCTTGACGTTGAGCAGGAGCGGCGTCGCCAGGTCGTCGAACACCTTGATGAATACCAGCGAGGCGCCGGCAACATAGCCCGGCATGGCGAGCGGAAAGACGATACGGCGAAACAGCCGAAAACCGGAGCAGCCCAGGTTTTGCGCCGCCTCTTCCATGGCGCGGTCGATATTGCGCAGCGACGTCGACAGATTGACAAGGATGAAGGGGAAATAGTGCACCGCTTCCACGAAGATGACGCCGTTCAACCCCTCCATGAACGGAACCTTGAAGCCGAACCAATCGTCGAGCAGAAGATTGACGGTGCCGTTGCGCCCGAACAGGAGCTGCATCGCCACCGCACCGGCGAAGGGCGGCATGATCAGCGGAATGACGCCGAGCGTCTGCACCAATGCGGCGCCCCGAAACTCGAACCGTGTCGTGTAGTAGGCGAGCGGCAGGGCTAGCAGCGAAGCGATCACCACCGACATCAACGAGACGTAGGCAGAGTTCCAGAACGACCGCCGAAACAGATCGGTCGAGAAGAAATCGACGAAATTGATCAGCGTGAAGCCAGTAGATCCCTTGGGCTGGAAGGCGACGAAAATGACCGTAACAACCGGGATCACCAGAAAGGCGGCAAGAAACAACCCGATGAGCAGGGCCAACAGCGCCAGGCCGGGCGAAGCAATCCCGCGCCCCGCGCCCTGGACAGGAAAAGCGCTGCCTGACACTAGCCGGCCTCCCCGCTCCACGTCTGGCAGTCGAGTGCATCCGTCCGTTGCGCGCGGAGAGCCGCCGTCACTTTGCCGCCTGCTGGGCAGCCTGCGCCTTCGCCAGCGCTGCCGCGTAATTCTCCTTGGCGTAAGCCGCCCATTTCTGCTCGAGTTCCGCCTGGCGCGGCCCTTTCTCCTTGCCGCCTGTGAAAGCAGCCGCCATTTCCGGGCTTGCCGCCTCCGCTTCGCTCACAGGCATCCGGGCAACCAAGGCGCGCGCTTCCGCGACAAGGCGCGATGCCTCCGGACTGGGTTTGCGCGCGATGGCAGCATCGGCGTCATGAATGGCCTTGGTCGCCGCTTTCAGCGCCTCGTGCTGGAAGGTGACAAGCTGATCGTAGAGCGCATCGACGGCGGCGAAGCGCTTTTCCGATTTTTCGACGTCGAATTTCGACTTCGGATCGGCAAGCCACTTGAATTCGAACGGATTCGGCAGGCCGGCGGGGGCCTTGGCGTAGGACGCGGTGCGTACCGGCAGTCGACGGATCTTGGGGTCGAACAGAATGGCCTGCCCCGGCTCCGACAGGATGAAGTCGACAAACGCCTTGGCTCCCGCCGCGTTCGGCGCGTTCTTCACCACGCCGATATTCGCCGGAACGATCGTTGACAAAGAGGGGTAGACAAACTTGACCGGAAAACCCGCGCCCTGTGCCGAGAAGCCGAAGAAGTCGATGACAATGCCATAGCCGACCTGGCCGGAATTGACCGCATCAGGCACGCCGAAGGACCGTTCGGTGACGCCGCGCAGGTTCCCCGAGAAGGCCTTGACGATGCCCCATCCCTTTTCCCAGCCTGCTGACTGGAGGATCGCCTCGATCGTCAGATGCGTTGTGCCCGAGCGCGAGGGCGCGGCCATCGAGACATGGTCGAAGTACGGCGCCGTCGCGAGATCCTCCCACTCCTTCGGCTCAGGCAACTTGTTGGCCTTCACATACCGATCGTTCCACATGATGCCGTAGCCGGAAGCCGCAAAGCCCGAATAGAAGCCTTGCGGATCGTTGATCGGGAAATGGCCGATCTTGTCCGGAATGCCGTCCGCCTTCGGCTTGTAGGCCTCCAGCAGACCCTTGGCCTTGAGCACCTCGAACGCGTCCGGCGCGGAAGCCCAGAACAGGTCGACGCCGTTGTTGGACTTGGTTTCCTCGATGAACTTGACGCCGGCGTTCGTGTTCCGGTTCTGGACTTCGAGAGTCGTCCCTGGAAACGCCTTCTCGAACGCCGCCTTGAAGGGATCCGTGACCTCCTTCGAAAAGGACGTCACCACGGTGACCTTGCCGGAGGGGGCCTGACCATGGGCTGCGCCAGCAAGCGCTACCGACAGTGCGGCGGCTGCAAGTGCGACTCTGCGGCTGATCATGATCTAATGCCTCCCGAGAACGTTTGATTTCCTCAACGATGAAGCCAACACCGGCGTCTGTCAAAGGCAGATTGAGTGCCCTGCCGCGGTGCTGTCATGCCGACTGACAAGGCAGGCCACCCACAGGCGTTGACTTAGCTGCCGGGCTCGGCATGATTGGTAGCCAACGAACAATTCGGCGTCAGCGCCGAGTGGGGAGGATACCATGCAACAGTCGCTCGTGATCCGTGCGTTCCTGACCGCGACCGCACTGGCGGGGCTTTCGGTAACGGCATTGGCGCAGGACGCCTGCGCGAATCGGGGACAGCTCGACACGCTCTACTGCGATGCGAACAACGACCTTGTCGCTGACGCCCCGGCCGACCCGAAGAAATGGCGCGACCCCTCCACACTGGTCTGGGCCTATACGCCGGTTGAAGACCCGGCTGTTTATGCCAACATCTTCAAACCCTTCACCGACCATCTCGAGAAATGCACCGGCAAGCGGACTGTCTACTACCCCGTCCAGTCCAATTCGGCGGAAATCGAGGCCATGCGGTCCGGACGACTTCATTTCGCCGGATTTTCCACAGGACCGACGGGGTTTGCCGTCAATCTGGCTGGCGCCGTGCCCTTCGCCGCGAAAGGTCTCGGCAACGAGGTGCGCGGCTACAACCTGATCGCCATCGTCAAGGCATCCAGCCCCTACAAGTCCCTCGCGGACCTCAAGGGCAAGAAGGTCGCCCATACTTCGCCATCCTCCAACTCCGGCAATCTGGCGCCACGCGTGCTGTTCCCCGAGCAGGGGTTGAAGACCGACGACGACTACAAGCCGCTGATGTCGGGCGGACACGACAAGTCGGTGCTTGGCGTCAACTCCGGCGACTACGACATGGCTGCCGTCGCTTCAGACGTGTTCGATCGCATGGTGACGCGGGGCACAGTGAAGGGCGATGACTTCCGCGTCATCTACCGCTCGCCGGTATTCCCGACATCATCGTTCGCCCATGCCCACGATCTCAAGCCCGAACTCGCCTCCAAGCTGAAGGAGTGCTTCTATTCCTTCCGCTTCACACCAGCGATGACCAAGGAGTTCAACGGCGACGACCGCTTCCTGCCGATCGCCTACGCCAAGGACTGGAAAGTGGTGCGCGACGTTGCCGAGAAATCGGGCACGCCCTACAACAAGGCTGCCTACGACGCGGAAGCCAAGCGCGAAGCCGACGCCGCAGCCAAGAAGGCTGCGGAGGCTGCCGCAAAGGCCGCACAGCCAGCCACCACGACACCTCCCAAACAGTGAGCCGTTCAATGTTCCGGAACATGATTGTAGCTGCGGCGGTGGCTGCCGCCTTCCCGGCGCTTGCCCAGGATTCCTGCCCCAATCGCGGGCAACTGGATATGGCCTATTGTGACGCCAACAACGACCTCGTTGCGGACCTGCCGACCGATCCGTCGCGCCACAAGGATCCGGCAACGCTCATCTTCGCGTACTCGCCGGTGGAAAATCCTGCGGTCTACCAGACGGTCTACCAGCCTTTCATGGACTATCTCGGAAGCTGCACCGGCAAGCGGATCGTCTACTTCCCGGTTCAGAACAACGCGGCGCAGATCGAGGCAATGCGCTCGGGGCGACTGCACATTTCCGGTTACGCCACGGGCGTCGTTGGATTCGCCGTCAATCTCGCGGGCGCTGTGCCCTTCGCTGTCATCGGGTCCGACAAGGGCGTTTCGGGCTACAAGCTCTTTGCCCTGGTCAAGGCCGACAGCCCTTACAAGACGCTTTCCGACCTCAAGGGCAAGAAGGTCGCGCATACCTCGCCGTCGTCGAATTCGGGCAATCTCGCGCCACGCGTGTTCTTCCCGGACAATGGCCTGAAGCCGGAGGAGGATTACAAGGTCCTGATGTCGGGCGGGCACGACAAGTCGGTGCTCGGCGTCGCCTCCGGTGACTACGACATGGCCCCGGTTGCCTCGGACGTCTATGAGCGCATGGTGGCGCGCGGCGCCGTCAAGGCTGATGCCCTGCGCGTGATCTGGCAATCCGAGACGTTCCCGACGTCTTCCTGGTCCATTCCGCACGACCTGAAGCCTGAACTGGCGAAAAGGATCACGGCCTGCTTCATGGACTATAAGTGGCATGAGGGACTGAAGAAGGAATACGCCGGAGAGGACCGGTTCCTGCCGATGACTTACAAGGACACCTGGCGGCCCATCCGGGACGTCGCCGAAAAGTCGGGAACGCCGTACAACAGGGCCGCCTACGATGCGCAGACAAAGCGCGAGGCTGATGCTGCCGCCAAAAAGGCAGCAGAAGCAGCCGCCAAGGCCGCCGCAGGACAGCCGGCGGCGCCCAAGCAATGAATTCGGCGCTGCTGACCATCCGCAACCTGCGGAAGGAGTATCGTCTCGGCCAGCCTGTCCTGAAAGATATCAGCCTTGATATAGACGCCAAGGGAGTGACCGCCATCATCGGTCCTTCCGGCACTGGCAAGTCGACCCTGATCCGCTGCATCAACCGGCTGGTGGACCCCACCTCGGGAGAGATCCTGTTCGCGGGCCAGGACCTGGCAAAGCTCTCGGGAGCCCCCCTTCGAGCCGCGCGGCGCCGCATCGGCATGGTGTTCCAAGAGTACAATCTCGTGGAACGCCTGTCAGTGATCGAGAACGTGTTGTCGGGCCGGCTTGGCTATGTCCCGGCATGGCGCGCCTTCCTGCGCCGGTTCCCGCAGGCAGACATCGCGCGTGCCTTTGATCTCATCGACGCCGTCGGTCTCAACCAGGACTTCGCCACCCGGCGCGCCGACGCTCTCTCCGGGGGGCAGCGTCAACGCGTCGGCATCGCCCGTGCAATCATGCAGGATCCGGCGTTGGTGCTGGCCGACGAGCCGACATCGTCGCTCGATCCGAAAACATCAGTTGAAATCATGGAACTGCTGGCCGAGCTGTCCGACAAGCGGGGCGTTCCGATCATCGTCAACATCCACAATGTGGGTCTGGCGAAACGGTTTGCCGGCCGCATCATTGGCATGACCGGAGGCGAAGTGGTCTATGACGGGCCACCCGACGGGTTGCGGGACGATCATCTCAAGCACATCTACGGCGGCGAGGACTTTTTGTGAGCCTTGCGGCATCCCGTCCACGCCCTCCTGCGTTTCCCGTCAACTGGCCGGCCCGGCTCGCCTGGATCGGACTTGCGCTCTATGCGCTCTATGCCACGTCGATCCTGAACCTTACCTGGGCGCGCTTTGTCGTCGGCCTCGACAACGGCGCGAAATTCCTTGACCGCATGTTCCCGCCCAACATGCAGGCGGACAAGCTGGAACTGATCGGCTCAGGCATGCTGGAGTCGATCCAGATCGCGGTTCTTGCGACCTTCTTCGGCGTGCTCCTGTCCCTGCCCCTCGGCCTGATGGCCGCCCGTAACCTTGCGCCAGGCTGGTTGAGCTGGAGTGCGCGCGGACTCATCGCCGTGCTGCGCTCCTTCCATCCCGTGATCGTTTCGATCCTGTTCGTGAAGGCGGTCGGGTTCGGCGCGCTGGCCGGCATCCTGGCGTTGATCGTCTCTTCCATGGGCTTTGTCTCGAAACTCTTCGCTGAAGTGGTCGAGGAGATGAACGCCAAGCAGGTGGAAGCGGTGCGGGCCACGGGCGCGAACTTCTGGAACGTGCTGATCTTCGCGGTCATGCCGCAGGTGATGGCCCGTTTCGTTGGCCTGTCCGTATACCAGCTCGACTCCAACCTGCGGAACTCCACGATGGTGGGCATCGTTGGCGGGGGAGGAATCGGTGCGCCGCTGTTCACCGCCTATCAGCGCTTCGACTACGATGTCGTGCTGACCATCCTGATCTGCATCATCGCATTGATCATGCTGGCAGAAGTTGTCTCCGGCCGAATCCGGAGGATCTTCCAGTGAAGGAAACACAGGCGCCGCCGGATCAGGCACGCAGATGGCAGCGGTTCAGTCCCGCCGAGCGAATTGCGCGCTCGATGTTGGCAATCGTCACCGCCGTCGCCGTGGTCTGGTCGATCAAGACGATCGATATCATCCCGGAGTTTCTCTACGACGCTCCCGAGCAGACGGCCGATCTGTTCAAACGGATGTGGCCTTTCGACTGGGGATTTTATCCCAAGGCGGTGCATGACGCCCTGATCGAGACCTTTCACATCGCAACGCTCGGGACCATGCTCGCCATTGTCCTGGCGCTTCCTCTCTCATTCCTGGCAGCACGGAATTTCACGAAAAGCCCCGTGCTGAACTTCCTCGCCCAGTTCATCTTCGTATCCTCGCGCTCAGTTAACTCGCTGATCTGGGCGCTGCTGTTCGTGGCGATTTTCGGCCCCGGCGCCTTGTCCGGCGTTCTGTCCATCGCCTTCAGGTCCATCGGCTTCATCGGCAAGTTGTTCGGCGAAGCGCTTGAAGAGGCACAACGTGGGCCCATCGAGGCGCTGACGGCGGCAGGAGCACCGCGCTCGATGATTCTCGCCAAGGGCTACTGGCCGCAGGTCGAGCCGGCCTTCTGGTCCGTTGCTTTGTTGCGCTGGGACATCAACATTCGCGAGAGCGCCGTGCTCGGACTGGTCGGCGCCGGGGGCATAGGGGTTGCGCTCGATTCAGCCCTGAACAACCTCTACTGGGATCAGGTCGGCCTGATTCTGGCGGTCATCTTCCTTGTGGTGATCGCGACCGAGATCGTCACGTCCACCATTCGCAAGCGCATTATCTAGCCCGTCAGACCGCCGGCCAGCGTCGGCAGGTCGAGCGGGCGGAACCCGTAGTGCGTGAGCCAGCGCACGTCGGCGTCGAAGAACGGGCGCAGGTCAGGCATGCCGTATTTCAGCATGGCGATGCGGTCGATGCCCATGCCCCAGGCGTAGCCCTGGTACTCGTCGGGGTCGAGGCCGCAGTTCCGGAGCACGTTCGGGTGCACCATGCCGCAGCCCAGGATTTCCAGCCAGTCCTCTCCCTCGCCGAAGCGGATTTCCCCGCCCTGGCGGCGACACTGGATGTCCACCTCCATCGAGGGCTCCGTGAAGGGGAAGAACGAGGGTCGGAAGCGCATCGTGACGTTCGGCACTTCGAAGAAGGCCTTGCAGAACTCCGCCAGCACCCATTTCAGCTCGCCGAGATTGGCGGTCTTGTCGATCACCAACCCCTCGACCTGATGGAACATCGGCGTGTGGGTCTGGTCCGAATCGCAGCGGTAGGTGCGGCCCGGCACGATGATGCGGATCGGCGGCTTCTGGGCCAGCATGGTGCGGATCTGCACCGGCGAGGTGTGCGTGCGCAGAAGCTTGCGCTCACCGTTGGCGTCCGGCGGGAAGAAGAAGGTGTCGTGCATCTCGCGCGCCGGGTGGCCGAGCGGGAAGTTCAGCTTGGTGAAGTTGAGATCGTCCGTCTCGATGTCCGGACCTTCCGCCACCGCGAAACCGAGATCGGCAAAAATGGCGGTGAGCTCGTCGATCACCTGAGAAATCGGATGGATGCGTCCGGTCTCGAGAGCCGATGGTTGCACCGGCAGGGTCACGTCCAGCGCCTCGGCCTTGAGGCGGGCATCCAGCGCCGCTGCCTTCAGCACGGACTTGCGGGCGGACAGCGCCTCGCCAACGGCATCCTTGACTGCATTGATGGCGGCGCCCGCGGACTTTCGATCCTCCGGAGCGAGCTTGCCGAGTCCTGCGAGTTGCAGGGATATGGAGCCTTTCTTGCCCAGTGCCGAAACACGGACGGACTCAAGCGCCGCTTCATCGCCTGCTGCGGCGATGTCGGCGAGAATGGCGGCTTGCAGGCTGGGAAGGTCGGTCATGGCGGCACTGGCTGGAAGAGACAAGGCCGGGGTTCTATCAGAATTCGGTCCATGCGAAAGTGCTGACGTTCGATTCCGAACGGAGCAGGCTGTGCCGGACAATTCCGCCCAGAAATCCTCGCCGACCTATCGCCTCGCCATGCTTGATCCCGACTTCCTGCTCGGGCCGAGCACGCGCGGCGCGCGGTTCATGCTGGAATTCGAAAAGGCGGACGAGGTCCTGCGTGCCCACCGCATCGCCTCGACGCTTGTGGTGTTCGGTTCGGCGCGGGCGCGGGAAGGCGCGCCGGGGGCCATGGGCCGCTGGTATGACGCGGCGCGCGCCTT
>ERZ761609.563-NODE-563-length-41670-cov-48.409708_pt1 | contig 41670 bp, 36 predicted proteins | sample MGYA00511163_ERZ761609 | MGnify/ENA primary metagenome ERZ761609 (study PRJEB28899, sample SAMN02445070) | bioreactor sludge metagenome | biome: EBPR sludge | place: Australia: Brisbane, Thorneside Wastewater Treatment Plant | collected 2011-12-16 ...
AGAGATATGCAGCTTAACCATTTTTCTTTTTTACAGGGAAAAATTGACTTGACCCAGATTAATCCGTATGGAGATAATTCAGAATATGGCAAAGGGTTATATATTTACCATGTTCCAAATGGAATAAATTTTCCTTTTGGAGATATATCTCAGCAGGATATGGAATGCGCAGACGGTTTTTTTGAATGGGAATATGCCGGTCAGTCTGCTCAACAGGTCATACATGATTGTTTTATTTCAGGACCGACAGTTTGGCCATATTATAATAAAAAAAGTGTTCTATATGAAAATGATCCATCAACGCTTGGTAATTCAAACGGAAAAGGGGATGGTATCAGTTTAAGAAATTATCGAAACAACACTTATGATGTTAAATGGTGGGGAGTTGGTGAACAACCGACTAGCAGCTGTGACATTGGAACGGACAGATTGTTTACTAATGATGAAGATATTTATACTAGATTTGATATAGGCGGAGACAGGGAAGATGCCTGGAAACCTGGATACAATGAAGTGTTTTCTCCTTATTCTTCCCCAAATACAAATACCTGGTCAAATCAGAATTCAGGAATTTTTATCTGGTATTATTCTTACTCTGGAAGCGGACCCGGAGATGCCGCATATATAAGAATTTATAAAGCAGGAGTAGGAGAGCCGATCTCATTAGACTCTGCTCTTCATCTTACACCGCCTTCCCGACCAATGGGGTTAAGAGTATTACCCTGTGATTCATTACCGGAGTCATCCGGATATAAATTGGTAAAAATTAAATGGAATCATAACCTGGAACCTGACATGGTAAGAATAGATGAATCAGACACTTTAAAAAGATATAAAATATACAGAAGCTTAACAAATAATTTGAGTGAAGTACCTGATGATGCATTAGCATTTTCAGAAAACCATTACGATTATATTGCAACTGTAGATATACTGACTAGCACACTTCCTGAATTTACAGATACATTAAAATCAATATGCACTCCTCCACCTGTTTTTGGAGAATCCTGGACGGCATTTCCCGTAAGGTACAGAGTGCAGGCAGTTGATGTATATGATGATGAATCTGTACTTTCTGATTTTGCAGCTACACAGGCTTGGAATATAATAAGTAATGACGGAGGACCTGCTGAAGAAGATAATTTTGGTATCACCAACAACGATTCTAATATCCCGACAGAATATTCATTGAATCAAAATTATCCGAATCCATTTAATCCAAATACAAATATAAGGTATGATCTGCCTAATGACAATTTTGTATCGATTAAAATATACGATATCACGGGAAGAGAGATAAAATCTCTTGTAAATGAATTTAAGCCGGCTGGAAGGTACATAATAGCATTTAATGCTTCAAATCTATCTAGCGGTATCTATTATTATAAGATCAAAGCAGGTGACTTTACTCAGGTGAAAAAAATGATGTTAATCAAGTAAAATGGAATGAATAGACTTTTCAGAAAAAATTATTAGAAGGGTTTGAGTCCATCCAAACCCTTCATGTGAAAGTTCATAAACAATAAAAACATCATGACTAAATACTATCTCTAATGTATTCAGCCATTCCACTTTAAAAATGTAATATTAATATGAAGCTATTTCTATTTTTTTTATTTCTTTCTTTCTCAACGTTTTCAATTTCTCAATCAAGATATGAGAAAGCAATTGTTTCACCAAATGAGATTAAAGATATAATTAATTATGAAAAATCATTCTCGGATAATGATTCAATTCCACCACCCAAAGATTCTTTATGGTTTAGATATATCCCCGGGAGTCGAAACGTTCTTTTCACAGCTCCTCATGCAACTTCGCAAATCCGGAATGGAAGCATAAAGCAACCGGATGGAGGTACCGGGTCATTGGCTGTAATCTTAAATAAACTAAAAAATGTACCTGTTTTAGTTACTACATATCTTAGCCCTTCAGATCCCAATTATTATGATGATAATGACTTTAAAAGGAAGTTATCGCAGATCGTTGATTCAATTAAGCCAATAATAGTAATTGACTTACATGGTTCGAATCCTGTGAGACCATATGATGTAGACTTTGGGACTTTGAATGGATTATCCTTCCTTGGTAGGAAGGATTTGTTTGATTCATTATCTTATGAGCTTAGCTCGAATAGTTTAGAAAATCAATCTTTAAACTTTTTTTCTGCAAGTACGAATCAAACTATAACTAAATTTTTATATAATAAGAACATTCCTTGTATACAACTGGAGATAAATTCTAATTATCTATCACCGGATGAAGGTAATATCTATTCACAGAAAACTGCTCAATTATTACAAGCATTGTTAAGATTTATTGAGGATGTGTATTGAAAAATTTTATTTAGAAATCTAATGTAAAACATTTTTTTTATTTATAACTTTTCCAATGAAAACAAAAAAAATCATTATAGTAGCGAATAAATCGTGGGAAGCTGACCCTTTGATAAATGTATTATTACATGAGAAAGTAAGAAACAAAGTGTATTTTCAAAATTTTAAATTTCCCGGATACCCAAGATTGTTGAATCTAATAGACAGACAAGATCCAGATCCAATAGCTACACCGAGAATTACATTTGACTGTATTTTTCCAAATATCATTTCTAACATAGAAGTGTGGTGTTTGCAAGATTTAATGAATCAAGCCGTTAGTTCTTCTTCAACAATTGAAAAGTGGAGAGTATTACCAAAGATTTTCAATGATAAAAAGGAACCTGATTTAGTAATAGCTTTTGGGACAGCAGGTATTTTTGATTTGGGTAACAGAAATGGATCAGTAGTCATCGGCAGTAAGGTCTTCATTCATAATCCTTATGAAAGTCCTTCTGATGATCCACCATCTCAAATATGGTCTGACAAAAGACTAAATACATTAATATCGTCTCCGAAGACGATAGATTTCAGAAAAATTCCAAATGATTTTCGATTTAAAGCTGAAAGTAGATTTATCTTATCAACTATTGAACCAAGTATTCCACCTGTCATAATGATCGGACATGGATTTAATTCCTTGGGAATTGTAAATGTTCTTAATTATGATCATTATTTCTGGGCAGATAAAAGAGCAATTGAAGCCTTTCGTAAGGCTGGCTATAAAGGCGTAATAGGTTCAATAGAGTCAACTCATGGCTTGATAAGATTGCAAACAGAATCACCGTTCCTGTTTGTATCTGGAATTGTTGATGAGGATGGAAAATTTGACGCCCAAGTAACTCCTAAAGAGTATTCACAAAATTTTGTAGGGGCTCATAATGCAGGGCTCGTACTTTGCTATTTATTAGAAGCAGTAACAATACAAATGAGTACTATTTGAAAGGGTTTCTCTTTCCATTGGGATCGTCTTTTTTGATGGTTGAAAAATTTTACTCCAATATATTGATTGTTTTCAGAAGTTTTCATTTTCTAAATTTTTGCAATATATTTCTATTGATTACAATATCTTCCAAACAATTCCAATCAATTCCAATGCACCTTCCTTTTGCAATAACTAATTTGCTATAGTAATTAAAAACGCCCCACCATGGTAAGATACACGGTGCAGGCGTTTGACTCTTAAAGATTATGTCGGTTGTCGATGTAACCTTTAGGTCGTGAAGCTGTCTTTTTAAGCGCGCGCTGCTTCAGAGTACATTGTAACACATCGGCGTCAAAAAAGTAACTTCCGGCAAGTTCAAAGAAGCCGGGTATCTCATGCTTATGCTGATACACCCATTTTTCCGAACGTTTGCCATTAAGAAGAACAACTACTTCTTTGACGGTTAGGTACTGGGACATAATTATCCTTTATACCCAACACACCTTTAAGTTTTCATTGTCCCAAACACCTTGCCACCTTAAAAAAGACATCTTCATTTTTTCCACAAGCAAAAATAGTTCATTCAAATTTTATAATAAACACACTTGAAAGGAGGTAAAATCACACTTGGCTCAATATTCACGTAAACTTAAAAAGGGCATTAGATGGTGGTATAAGTTTGATCATAATAGTAGAACTTATATTTCCAAATGTGTCTATTTGTCCAAAAATGAGGCTAGGAGAGCCGAAAATGCCAAATACGAAGAAGTATCCAAAGGAGGGAAAAACTACGCAGAGAAGCCGATTTTGAGCCTCTTGGAAGCTATCAATGAACGGCTTGATTATATCCAAACGAAAAAGTCCAAACATTACTATAACCAAAACCGGCAGTATTGTTCTTTGCTATTAAAAGAATTTGGTAATATTGCTATTGACCAAATTTCAAAACCTGAAGTGAATTCATTTTTACTTGAAATGTCTCAATCACTTCAAGCAAAGGGTAAAGATAATTATGCAGTTAATGCTGCGTTGCGAATTTACAAGGCTTTGTTTCAGATGATGATTAAAAATTATGATCTTAATATTGCAAACCCTTGCATCGGTATTGAAGTATTTTCAGTAAAAAGAAAAATGAAATATATTCCGAGCGATGAAGATATTGATGATGTCAAAGCACTATGCGATAGCGAACAAACATTATTAGTAGATTTTATTTTCGAAACCGGTGCCAGGATCAATGAAGCATTGCAGTTAACCGGCAAAGATATTGGAAAGGATTTTGTAATTCTTTATACGAGGAAAAGTAAATATTCTGATTTGGTTCCCCGTAAAGTGCCAATCAAATTACACCTACCGGAAGTCGAATCAGATGAAAGGTTATTTAAACGTTGGAACGGAAATCCAAAATTTCTTGAAAAGAAAATTCGTAAGTTGAAACAGAAGGAATGGAACTGGCATAATCTTCGGCATCGGTATGCATCGTCGTTATCAAAGCAGGGAAAACCACTATTTGAAATCATGATGTTGTTAGGACATAGCCAATTATCTACTACTCAAAATTATTTGCAACTTCTTGCTGATTCATAATAAATTCTTTTATAGGAGACAAAGGCAGTTAAATTTCAACTGCCTTTTTTAATTTACAATTATGAATTACGAAATCATTATTTAGGTTTTAAGTTATAAGAGTTAATAAAATCAATATCTACCTCTTTACTTTCGGGATATTTCATATAAGCAGTATTGTTTGAATCAAAATGATAAACTGGTAAACAAAATGATTTTGCTATACCTATAAATTCATTAATGCTCATATTGTATAATTTGTATGCATACAAATAGGAAACCTTAGGTGCCTTTATCAGAACTTCATTATGCTCATCTTCACTTTTCGTTTTCATTATCTCCATAAACTGCTCTATTGAAATAATTTCCCCGTGATGCTTCAATGTAATATCCTCAATGTCTTTGGAATAACCCATATCACCCTTTGATGCTGTAATTATTTCCCCCTCCGTAAGCCCAACGCCAAACGCTCCTGCAAAAATAGATCTTTCTAAATTTATTTCCTTTAAATTAATAGAACAAACACTAAATAATTTATCCTTATTATTCATAAATTCAGAAATTCTATCTTCAATTTTTCTTTCTTCTGAATCAATAGCTCCTGTCGTTCCTATGTTGCTCAAAAATAATATTTTTTCGTTTTCCAGAATCTCTGAGATTTTTATCATTTTACCTCCAGTTCCGCTTATGAGTGCAACATTTATTTGCGAAAACAATTTAAGTCAATAAAGTCCTTTATTGTTGATATCTTCTCTCACTTTGCTTAACAATTCGGTCCCTAAATCATTTATTTGTTTATTGAAGGATTCGATTTGTTTCCCTAAGATATTGAACTCTTCAAATTCAGCTTTATGATATTCTTGCTGTTCTTGATAAAACCAATTGTAAAAATTTATTACAGTTGTTTTATAATCAGTCATAAGTATTAATAATGAAAACTTTTCCGGTAATTCTTTCAAGTATTCTTTAGCAATTTTCTTCCACCCATCCCACTCTAATAATTCACTTTTTTCTAATTTAATGCTACTTTCAAAGCCTTCATTAACATTAAAACTCATTTCTGCATTAACATAGGGAATTTTTCTATGTAATGTATAATTTCTCAAATTTTGGACAAAAGCCACTAAGGGATTGTTTTCAAATTTATTTTTTACTTCTGTATCATACTTGCCTCGTATTTCAGAATCTTTGGGGTATAAGTCCTCAACAACAGCCCGTGAATGATCAACTAGCGTTTTTACGGATGCTAAAAAGTTATGCAAATCTTTATTAACTACTTTAAAGTATTCACTATAATTTTCTTTTTGTAACGGTATTGAAAAATCGGGATCTTCATATTTTTGTAGTGTAGCTACTAATTCATTTGAATTTTGAATAAAAATATTATGTGAATAACCTATGTGATTCAGTTTGGATATTATTTTATAACCATCACTGTTTTGATATTTTTCCATTAACTCTCTTATATTATGATTGGCCATTTTTTAATAATTTTGTAATTAATTTGTTATTGGAATTTAATCGTAGCCAAATCGTAGCCAAATCCGATTAGTAACTTTTAAAGCAGATAGATTCAGATATCTATCTGCCTTTTTTAATTAACACATATAAATTTTACAATCTAAGAATTTCTTGGGGCACAACTTGTGATTAAGAGTCATTTGCTCTACCAGCTGAGCTAAGGACGCAGAGCAAATTAACTTTTTGAATTTTGCTTTTCAATTCTATTTTAAAAAGTCTTACTTCCTTTTTTAATAAGCACAATAATTCAATTAGAAGTTATCAGGTGCAAATTTTATTTCCTGATGTAAATGAATAATATTATATATAGTGTGAGTTAGTTAGAATGATGAAGCATCAATTGCGCGAAAAGTCTGGTGATGTTTAAAAAAGAGGATTTATATAAATATGAGAAGTCCTGTTTTTGACTGATATACGGAAGAGTTCCTAAGATTTAAATAATGACACATATAAAAAATCAGATAAAAAATGCACAGTCATATATCTCCCTTCACAGGTCTCACAATAACATCTTCAATTAAAACTTTCTTCGGCTGGGAGAAAACATTCACAACAATTTTACCAATATCTTCGGGTTGCATCATACGGTGTTTATAACGCTGACGGGCTTTGTTTTCCCACATTGCAGTTTCGACTGCGCCGGGAAGTATGTTGCTGATCTTTATGTTGAATCTGCGGACTTCCTCGCGGAGTGAATTTGACATTGCAAGCAGACCGGCTTTTGAAGCTGCGTAAACAGCGCTGTTTTCGAAAGCTGTGTTCGCAGCGACTGATAATATATTTATTATGTGTCCGCGCTTGTTTTTGATCATCATCGGCAGAACTGATTTTATACAAAGAAATGATCCACGGAGATTTGTATCTATAACATTGTCATAATCAAAACTTTTTGTATCTGTGAATGATTTGAAAACTGTAGCGCCTGCATTATTGACCAAGCAGTCAATTCGTCCGTATTTTTCCTTTATCCTTTTTGCTGTGGACATTACGCTGCGCTCGGACATGACATTGCATACGAATGCCGAGGCTTCTCTTTCCGCAAAATTGATCTCGCTTACAATTCTGACTAATCTTGATTTTCTGCGGGCTGTAACGACTACGATGTTTCCTGCTTTGGAAAATGCCATAGCGGTTTCCTTGCCAATGCCTGTCGATGCTCCGGTGATCCAGATGACTTTTTGTTCCATTATTAAATTGCCGAATTTGTATTAATAAAATTTAATCTCTGCTCCGGCTACAATCAGTTTGGATTTATTAAAGATTAAATTTTACAAATATAATTATTTTACAATAAATATTTTCAAATCATTTAATAATGAAAACAAATAACCTTAACAAATTACCAGCAAAATTTACACAGCTTTATACTCACCCCACACTTCACGCAAAGCGTTTGAGATCTCTCCGACAGTTGCATAACTTTCTACTGCTGCGAGTATGAAGGGCAGAAGATTTTCATCTGAAGAAGATTTTTCCTTAATTACAGATAATAACTCATTTACTTTTTTATTATCTCTTTTTTCTTTAAGTCTTTTAAGCTTTAATATCTGACGTGTTCTGACGCTGTCATCCACCTTAAAAATAATATGTTCTTCATTCAGATCTGTCATAAATTCGTTTACGCCTACTTCAATAAGTTTTTTGCTTTCGAGATCTTTCTGCAGATTATAAGAGTTATTCTCTATTTCGCTTTTTTGAAAATTAAATTCTATGGCTTTTGATGCTCCGCCCATTTCATCAATCTTATTAATATATTCCCATGCCTTCGCTTCTATCTGATCAGTAAAATACTCTATCATATATGAACCACCGAGCGGATCCACTGAATCGGCAACTCCGCTTTCATAAGCTATGATCTGCTGAGTCCTGAGAGCAGTCTGCACTGACTGTTCAGTCGGCAGAGCGATCGCTTCATCTTTACCGTTTGTATGCAGAGACTGGCATCCGCCCATTACAGCGGCAAGCGCCTGAATTGTAACTCTTACAATATTATTATCGATCTGCTTATCGGAAAGAGTGGAGCCGCCTGTCTGCGCGTGAAATCTCAGTTTCATGCTTGCTTCATCTTTTGCATTAAAGCGTTCCTTCATGATCTTCGCCCAGATCCTGCGAGCCGCTCTGAACTTTGCAACTTCCTCGATAAAATTATTATGAGAATTAAAAAAGAATGAAAGGCGCTTTGCAAATTCATCAACGTCGAGACCTGATTCGATGGCTGACTTCACGTATTCAATTCCGTCAGAAAGAGTAAAGGCGACTTCCTGCACAGCGCTGGATCCGGCTTCACGTATATGATACCCGCTGATGGAAATAGTATTCCATGAGGGAAGATTTGAGCTGCACCATTTAAAAATATCAGTGATGAGTCTCATGGATTGCGAAGGCGGAAAAATATAAGTGCCGCGGGCGATATACTCTTTTAAAAGATCATTCTGTATAGTGCCGGATAGTTTTGTAAGATCCGCATTCTGCTTTTTTGCGATTGCCACATACATCATAAGAAGGATTGCTGCAGTGGAGTTAATGGTCATTGAAGTAGTTATGTCGGTTAGATTGATTCCGCTGAATAGAGTTTCCATATCTTCAAGAGAATCAATTGCAACTCCTGCTTTTCCGACTTCTCCTTCGCTCATCGGATCATCGCTGTCATATCCTATCTGAGTCGGAAGATCGAATGCAACTGATAGTCCTGTAGTTCCCGACTGTATAAGAAATTTATATCTTTCGTTTGACTCTTCTGCTGTTGCAAATCCGGCATACTGACGCATCGTCCAGAATCTGGATCTGTACATTGACTTATGAACTCCTCTTAAAAAAGGATATTCGCCCGGGTCTTCAATTTTTACCGGTTCATTAAGATAAGCCGGTATCTCAATACCGGAGTCTGTTTTAAATTCTTCTTTTCTTGATTTAAATTTCTTTTCCAACTACACTCAGCTATAAAAAGTATTATTAAAAAATTACTTTTGAAATTCAGGAGCTTTTTTTACGATCAGACTGTCGGAATATAAATAATAATAATTGCCGGACTCCTTTGATCTGAAACCCTTTTCATCTGTAACAACAATTTCCCATGTATTTTTTTCCCAGAATTTCGGCTGGTCTTTGACAGTCAGAAGAAATGTCGAATCGTCAACTTTCTTTTTAGTGAAAGTTGTTTTATGAAAACGCGGCATTCTCTCGTCTTTCATTATGTAAAAGAGAGTGTCTTTGTCAAAACCGGCTGTGAATTCATAGACACTATCCTTATATAAAAATACTTTACCGTTCAGGTTGTCAAAGTTGTTTTTGCATCCGGAAGCGATGACAAATATAACGATAAGTATTGGCAGAAATTTTGAGAATGAAGGTACGGCAGTTAATTTTTTATTCATAATGATTTTATAATTTTTAAAAACTTGTTTCGCTGCGATTTGAATGCCTTCAAAGAATATGAAGGAATGACTGTTTTTTAAATACACATAAAACTGTACTTAAATCAGGACAATAAAAATTTGTAATAAGAAATTTATAATTTACATTTACATAACGATTCCGCCGTCGACACAAAGAGTCTGACCTGTAATGTAATCAGAGCCGCTGCCGGCAAGGAATTTAACTGCTTTTGCAATATCGTTTCCGCTTCCGAATTTTTTCAGCGGTATCATATTCATATAGCTTTGTTTCACTTCGTCAGAGAGTTTACCTGTCATTTCAGTTTCAATAAATCCGGGAGCGACAGCGTTTACATTGATGTTTCTGGAAGCCAGTTCTTTTGCGACGGATTTGGTGAAACCAATTACGCCCGCTTTAGACGCAGCGTAATTCGCCTGTCCTGCATTGCCTGTTATTCCGACAATAGAAGTAATATTAATGATTTTACCGTAACGCTTGCTCATCATGTTTCTTGTAACTGCTTTTGTCATATTAAAAACACCTTTAAGATTTGTATCTATCACAGCTTCCCAGTCCTCTTCGCTCATCCGCATTAGCAGACCGTCTTTTGTAATGCCGGCGTTGTTTATAAGAACATCTATCTTTTCAAACTCCTTAATTATATTATCCGTCATTTCCTGAACTGCTTTCATATCAGACACATCACATTTGAAATGCTTAATTCCTTTTGAATTAAAATATTCCTCATCGATAGCATTTCTGTAAGTTACAATTACTTTTGCGCCTTCATCCGCAAAAGATTCCGCAATATATTTCCCGATACCTCTTGAACCGCCTGTAATAAGAACTGTTTTATCTTTAAATTCCGACATTAATATTTTTTTTATAAATTTATTTAAGAATTTCGATCTGTACTTTCTTTTTGTAATTATTATTGAAATGCTCCAGCAGAAATTTATATCCGTCTTCACCCAATATGAATTTAATTTCTTCCGTCATTGCTTCAAACACAGTCTGAGTAAAATTTTCAGTATGACTTCTGCCGCAGTAATCAAGCCGGTCCGAATGATCGGAATCATATGTCAGCACATTATCTACAATTGTCAGAGGATACATAATGCAGTACTTTGGTTTAATCTCCCACTTATGCATGCCGTTGTTTACTGCAGTTACCTGAAGTGAGCAGTATCCGCGCTTATCTTTAAAGACGCACTGCGTAACACCAAGACTGCTTATGTATAATTCTGTGCCAATGGCATATCCGGAAGGAAAGTCTTCATCAGGTTCGAGTTCTTTTTCAAACCAACGTGAAGAATCTTTAGGCTGAAATTCATCCATCTCTTCCTTAATCTGCGTTTCATAATTCATTACAACTTTTTCAAAATCCCTGTCCATGTACACGCCCCAGTTGCAGCACTGTCCGCCGCAGATTCTCATATCACATCCGGGAACGAATCCCTGTGTGAAGATAACGGGATCAATCTTTAAATCCTTGTATTCGAGATAATTAGTGTTTTCTTCCATTTATTGGATTAAGTTTTTTATGTCTTCGGCTGTGCTGATGTTGAATAATTCAGTGTCAGGATTTATTCTTTTGATCAGACCGGTCAGAACTTTTCCCGAACCGATCTCATAAAACTTTTTTACATCAAGTTCACTTATCATATTTTCAATCAGACCCTGCCACTTAACTGAAGCCATAAGCTGTCTGTATAATGCGTTTCTGATCAGTTCAACATCTCTGACAGGCGCAGCATCGGCATTTGTATAAACGGGAATATCAGAGTCCTTCATTTCTGTTTGTTCGAGAGAGACTTTTAATTCTTCCGAAGAAGTCTGCATCAGATCTGAATGAAAGGCACCGCTGACCTGCAGTTCCTTCGCCATTCGGCTTTTGTATGGTTCCTGTTTTGCGATTTCAACGGCCCGCCTGACAGCGTCAACATCACCTGAGATAACTACCTGCCCGGGAGCATTGAAGTTCGCAGGTTCGACGATTTGATTTTCTTTAGCTTTGCTGCAGATCTCCGAAACCTGTTCATCATTAAGACCAATAATGGCAGCCATAGTACCTGGTCTTTTGATACCGGAGACTTTCATGAGCTCGCCTCTTTTTTTGACAAGCTTCAGACCATTTTCAAATGAAAAAGAATTTGCGTAAGCGTTTGCGGTATATTCGCCCAGAGAATGACCGGCGGTAGAGACTGCGGTAATTTTGTCTCCAATAAGTTTTAGGATTATGTAGGAATGAACAAACAAAGCCGGCTGAGTAATGTGAGTCTGGGTCAGAATTTCAGACGGACCTTCAAAAGAGATTTTGCTCAGCGGCATTTCCATAATCTCATCGGCGTCGGCATAAATTTGTTTTGCAATATCAAAATTATCATAAAGATCCTTACCCATACCGACAGACTGGGATCCCTGTCCCGGGAAAACAAATGCGGTTTTACTCATCAGGAAAAATAAATGTTGGTATAAATTATTTTTTTAAATTAATTATTTTAATATGTTAAATCAATTTAGGAATGAAACAGGATAGAGAATCGGGAGGTGGTGTGGGGGAGGGGAAAAACGGTTTTAACCGTTTTTCGCTGCACTGGTTCAGGAGCTGGAGGAAGTAATCAGTAAAATCTGTATACTATATTTTAATTTGGATGCAGAAGATTTTAAGAATAGTATATATAGAAAAACGGTTTTAACCGTTTTTCGCTGAACTGGCTCAGGAGCTGGAGGAAGTAATCAGTAAAATCCTTATACTATATTTTAATTTGGATGCAGAAGATTTTAAGAAAAGTATATATAGAAAAACGGTTTTAACCGTTTTTCGCTGAACTTGCTCAGGAGCTGGAGGAAGTAATCAGTAAAATCTTTATACTCATTTTTAATTTGGATTCAGAAGATTTTAAGAATAGTATATATAGAAAAACGGTTTTAACCGTTTTTCGCTGAACTTGCTCAGGAGCTGGAGGAAGTAATCAGTAAAATCTTTATACTCATTTTTAATTTGGATTCAGAAGATTTTAAGAATAGTATATATAGAAAAACGGTTTTAACCGTTTTTCGCTGCACTGGCTCAGGAGCTGGAAGAAGTAAGAAGTTTAAATCTGTTACTTTTCTATAACTCAGATGCTTAGAGTCTTTAGATTTGCAGATATGGAAAAACGGTTAAAACCGTTTTTCGCAGTAATCCTAATTCTATAAATAATGAGAGAAATATATTTTTTTTAAAATTTAATAAAGTAAAATTATAAATTTGCAAAAATAAAATCCTGTGATCTTTTAAAAGTCAATTAACAGATGTAATTTTAATTATAAATCTATTTGACTAATTTACTTCAAATTAAAAAAACTTTAATATGTCCGAGAAAAAGAAGAAGGAACAAAACATCACTTCTCTTTCAAGAGAAAACAGACTGTTTAAACCCGGAAAAAGTTTTTCCTCTAAAGCTTTTATAAAATCCTTTCAGCAGTATAAAAGAGCATATGATAAATCTGTAAAGGATCCTGAGAAATTCTGGGCTAAAATAGCTGAAGAACTGCATTGGTTTAAACCATGGAAAAAAGTTCTTAAATGGAAAGCTCCCCATTCACAATGGTTTACAGGCGGGAAAATTAATTTAAGTTATAACTGCCTTGATAGACACCTTAATTCATACAGAAAAAATAAAGTCGCTCTTTTCTTTGAAGGTGAACACGGCGACACTCAGACTCTTACATATAATCAGCTCGCAGCGGAAGTCAGAAAATTTTCCAATGTATTGAAAAATCTCGGTATAAAAAAAGGTGACAGAGTCTGCATTTATATGCCGATGATACCGGAAGCTGTAGTTTCTATGCTTGCATGCGCAAGGATTGGTGCCGTGCATTCGGTTATTTTCGGTGGCTTCTCAGCTCACGCACTGGTTGACAGGATTACCGACGCTGAAGCTTCACTTGTTATCACTGCAGACGGTGCATTCCGAAGAGGTCAGATTGTTCATCTTAAAAATAATGTGGATGAGGCGTTGCCTGATTGTCCGACTGTAAAAAATGTGATCGTCGTAAAAAGAGCAAACTGTGATATTAAATGGAATGATTTTTTTGATAAATGGTATCATGATGAAATGGCAGACTCAAGCGATGTCTGCCCTGCGGAAAAATTGGATTCTGAACATCCGCTGTTCATTCTTTATACTAGCGGCACAACCGGTAAACCAAAAGGCATTCTGCATACTACAGGAGGATATTCTGTCCAGACCTATATTACAACTAAATATGTATTTGACATAAAAGACGATGATATATTCTGGTGCACGGCGGATATCGGATGGGTTACCGGTCACAGTTATGTTGTATATGGTCCGCTTCAAAACGGAGCGACGGTTTTTCTTTATGAAGGCGCACCGAATTTTCCGCATCCTGACAGGTTCTGGCAGATGATCGATAAGTATAAAGTAACTATCTTCTATACTGCGCCTACTGCCATAAGAGCTTTTATAAAATGGGGAAATCATTGGGTTGATAAGTACAGTCTGAAATCTCTCAGACTTCTCGGTACTGTTGGTGAACCGATAAATCCTGAAGCATGGATGTGGTATAATAAAATGATCGGTAAAAATAAATGTCCGATCGTGGATACATGGTGGCAGACTGAAACAGGGGCAATTATGATTTCGCCGCTGCCGGGAGCTACTCCGACTAAACCTGGCTCAGGAACTCTGCCGTTCTTTGGCATTGAACCGGAAGTAGTTGATAAGAAAGGAAACAAGGTAGCAAAGGGAGAAGGCGGACTTCTTATTATTAAAAAACCCTGGCCTTCAATGTTAAGGACAATTTACAAAGATGATGAAAGATACAGGAAGCAATACTGGAGTGAATTTTCTGGAGTTTATTTCACAGGTGACGGTGCCCGCAGAGACAGGGATGGTTATTTTTGGGTGATGGGAAGAGTAGATGACGTTCTGAATGTCAGCGGACACAGACTCGGTACTGCAGAGGTAGAATCAGCTCTCGTAGCTCATTTAAAAGTAGCTGAAGCTGCAGTTGTAGGCAAACCTGATGAAGTAAAAGGCAACGCAATCTGCGCTTTTGTAACTCTTGAAGGAAGTCAGATACCCTCTGATGAACTTAAAAATGAACTGAAAGAATGGGTGGTAAAAGAAATAGGAGCACTCGCAAGACCGGATGAAATTAGATTTACGGATACTCTTCCAAAAACCAGAAGCGGAAAGATTATGAGAAGACTGCTGCGTGAACTTGCGCACAGCGGGGAAGTGAAAGGCGATGTAACTACGCTTGAAGATTTTTCTGTGCTTGAGAAACTAAGATCGGAAGAAGAGGATTAAATGTAATTTAATTTTTTCTTATTGTAAAATCTTTTTAATTGGATAAACGTGAATTGAAATATTTTGGGATGAGAAAAAATCATTACAGTTTAGTCAGGAAATTTTGGGAATGTACTGATGGGATAAAGCTCACAATCGGAGATTCTGAAAATGAATTTGAAAGCTTTCTGAAAAGAAATAAAGGAATGAGTTTCATTTGTAAAGACAAAAGTATACTAATCGGGACAATACTTTGCGGACATGACGGGAGAAGGGGATTCATATACCATCTTGCAGTGGATAAAAATTACAGAAATATGTCAATCGCTAAAACATTAATAAATAAAAGTATTACTCAGCTTAAATCTCAGGGAATAAAAAGGTGTATGCTTATGGCTGACAGTATAAATGAAAATGCAAAATCTTTCTGGATTAAAATGCAGTGGAGAAAAAGAGACGATCTTCAGATGTTTTCAATTGATCTGAAATAAAAAATTATTGAAATATGATTGTCTGAAAAATTAATTTTCAATATTATTTTATCCTTTAATTTTGCTGATTTCAAAATTCGTTTATTCAGATATTTTTTTACTATTGATGTTTCTATGTTATTTATTGGTTTTTAAAAACTAAAATTCCGGAAATCTTTCATTCTGAAAATTCTGATTATTTCTTGAACTGAACTTCCTTCCATTCTTTAAACAGTCCCTTTACTTTATTTCTCTGATATTTTCCTGTCGAAGTGACAGGGATGAAATCTGAAAAAACAACTACCTTAGGTGATTTAAAGAACGGAAGATGCTCGCGGCATTTCATTATAATTTCCTCTTTCAGTTTCTCTTTATCTGAATCTGAAATACTGTTAAGAGTGTCTTTTAGCATGATCAATGCTCCGACTTCCTCGCCGTACCAGTCATTGTCAAAACCGACAGCAATTCCCGAGTTTACACATTCGATTCCGGAAAGCACCTCATCAATTTCTAAAGGTGAAATATTTACCGCCCCTCTGATGATCAGCTCCTTTATTCTTCCTGTTATAAAAAAATATTTTTTCCCGTTTCTGTCCAATATAAAAAAACCTTCATCACCGCTTCTGAACCATCCGAATTCAAATGTCTTTCTGTTTACTTCGTCATTATTAAAATAATACTTCATTACATTATGTCCGCGAATTACTATCTCTCCTTTTTCATTTTCCTGAAGAGATTCTCCTTTATCATTCTGAATATCCATTTCATTACAGTTTATCTGAATACCGATCGATGGAAATCCGAATTCATTCTGCCATTTTAGATGTTCGTCCCGATGCAGATCTACGGGAATAAAACAAGAGTAACATGTTGTTTCCGAAAGTCCGTAACCGTGAACTATTTTAAGTCCGAATCTTTTTTCAAAATTTGAAGCGATTTCACATGTCAGTGGACCCGCTCCGCAGATAATGTGTGAAAAATTTTTCAGATTGTAATCCTTACTTTGATTTTCTGAATGAAGAAGGAACTGCAGCAGTGTCGGAACTACACTGACGACTTTTACCTTTTCATCCTGAAGTAATTTTAAAAACAGATCTGTATTGAATTTTTGATTCAGTATCAGCTTTCCGCCGTAAAACATTGTTGTCATAATAGTAACGACAGTTCCGTTCACATGATGTATAGGAAGTACGCACATCATCACATCGTCATTATGAAGTCCGTGCCATTCTGAAATTGCATGTGCGTCGGCCATCAGATTATACTGTGTCAGAACTACTCCTTTGGGATTGCCCGTCGTACCCGATGTATAAACAATCAGACATTCAGCTTCTTTATCAAAATCAGAATATTCATTATCTAAATTTTCTGAAAACTGGTCAAAGTTAAAATTGTCAAAATCTGTTACAATAATGTGTTTTGCTGTTTCTGTCTTTGAAAGTTTTTCTATATATTGTTCACGCGTGAAAATAATTTTTGACTCTGAATCACTTAGAATAAAATTTAACCTTTCAGTTTCTTCACTTACATTTATCGGTACAATGACTACGCCAATAGTCCATGCTGCAAAATACAATATAACAGTTTCATAATGATTGTGAGAAAAAGTTGCCGCTCTGTCTCCTTTTTTTAATCCGCTTTTCAGAAGAAAATCAGAAAGCTGATATGTTCTGCGGATAAAATTTCTGTAACTCAGACTTGTCTTGTTGCCGTTTTCATCATAAAAAGTTATGTAATCCATATCCGGTTTAAGAGAAAGTCTTTCCCTGATTATTTCCGCAATGTTCCTGTATTTTACAAGATAGTCAGTTGCTGAATATTTATCAAAGTAATGAGCTTTGAGAATATTGTCATGAGTAATTTTATCCATCAGTAGTTTGAATTATTATTTAAGTATATTCTTACAATATTTTTTAAAAGTTAATTTATTTATTTTACAACATTACAAAATACAATTTATCTTTAAATGAAAAAATTTCCGCTGAGTTTGTTTTTGATTTTGTTTTTAAATATTTATTCATGTTCGGATAAAAAAGAAACGGATAGTAATGTATTCACCATTAATATCAGTCAGAATATAGAAACTCTTGAACCTGTAATGTCAAATTCCAATCAGACTATCTGGGGACTTTCTGTAATGATGGAAGGTCTTGTGGAATTTGACAGGGAAAATAATATCAGGCCATCGATAGCTCGTAACTGGGAAATCTCTGATGATGCGCTGACTTATACTTTTCATTTAAGAGACGATGTTTATTTTCATGACAACGAATGTTTTAAGGGATCTGAAGGCAAAGGAAGAAAAGTAACAGCACAGGATTTTAAATACTGTATTGAAAGAGTGAATAATCCCAAGACAAAAACGCGCGGACAATGGGTTTACAGGGACAGAATTAAAGGAGCTCAGGAGTTTATTGACTTCATGTCAGGTAAATCAACAGAAGATGTGAAAGGAATTTCCGGACTTACTGTAAAGGATGATTCGACACTGATCATAGAACTTACAAAACCATTTGCCCCTTTTCTCAGCGTACTTACCATGTCATACGGTTATGTGTATCCGAAAGAAGCAGTTGAATATTACGGTGACAAGTTCGGACAGAATCCTGTGGGCACAGGTCCTTTCAGATTTGTAAAGTGGGATCTTGATAAAGAGCTGGTGTTTGAAAAAAATAAAAATTACAGGGAGAAGGATAAAGAAGGTAATTCAATCCCTTATCTTGACGGTGTAAAATTTACTTTTACACAATCATCTGAGACAGAGTTTATGGATTTTCTAAACGGCAGGTATGATTATCATGATCCTTCTTCTGAAACTTATGATCAGATCACCGATGATAACGGAAATTTAATTGATTCTCAGAAAGATCTTTTCACGCTTAACAGACAGCCCTGGCTGCAGACTGTATTTTTCGGTATGATGCAGTCGCCTGAATTACCCGGAGGTAAAGAAGGTCCGTTTGTAAATAATTTAAAACTTAGACAGGCGTTGAATTATGCTATAGACAGAGACAGGATATTGAAATTTGTTTTAAAGAACAGAGGTTTTTCCGCAGAAAACGGTCCTTTGCCTAAAGGAATGCCCGGTTTTAATCCGGAAATAAAAGGTTATAAATATGATAAGGAAAAAGCACTGCAGCTTTTAAAAGAAGCGGGATATCCTGACGGGAAAGGTCTCGATCTTACCTTGGTTACCGGAAATGAAGAGATACAAAAAACGCTGGCAATAGCTGTTCAGCAGCAGCTTAAGGATATAGGCATTGAACTGAAACTTGATCAGATGATTCAGGCTACGCTTATTTCAAAACAGGAAGAAGGATTATTTCCGTTCTGGCGCGCAAGCTGGGGAGCAGATTATTATGATCCGGAAAATTTCATGGCGCTTTTTTACAGTAAGAACATTACGCCAAATGGACCGAACAGGGTGGGATATTCCAATCCCGAGGCAGACAGACTTTATGAAGAGGCGTTGAAAATTACTGACTTCGATGAGAGAAAAATAATATATGATCAGATGCAGAAAATTGTTATTGAAGATGCAGCATGGCTGTTTCTGTATTATAATCAGAAAGTATATCTTCTTAAAAAAAATATAGAAGGTTTTTATGTGGATGGTCTGAATATTATTAATTTAAAATATGCAAAGAAAAATTAAAAATTCTGACTTTATTACTTTTTTTAAATGATTAATAAAACCTTTTTACGGATTGAAAACAGATTACAGAATAATTAAAACGGATGAAGAAATAGAAGAGCTTTCCGTGTTAGCCCGGAAGATCTGGAATATTCATTATCCTCCTATCATCGGACAGGATCAGGTAAATTACATGCTTGAACTGATGTACACTAAGGAAAGTCTTAAGAAACAGATTTTTGAAGATGAAAATGTTTTTACAGGTGCTTTTATTAATGATAAAATAGCCGGATTTATTTCCGTAAGCAGTAAAGATGGAAAAAATTTTTTCCTGCATAAATTATATGTGGATCCTGATCTGTTTCAGAAAGGAATTGGCAAAGGTTTATTTGAACATGTCTTTTCTGAAATTGATTTTGATACTATCAGACTGACAGTAAACAGGCAAAATTTTAAAGCGATAAATTTTTATTTTAAAAACGGATACAAAATAGAAAAAATAATTGATATTGATATCGGAGGCGGATTTGTAATGAATGATTTTGTAATGCTTTTTGAGAACTAAGTTTATTTAAGTTTAATTGTCCTTCCGAATTTTACAATGTCAAAGTCATATTTTTTTCTGATGGTATCAAGTTTATTCAGAAGATTCTCTTTTTTGTCATAATCATCGAAGATACTTTCCTGAACAGCTTCATCACCAGTTACAAATTCAGAAAATTTTACTCCGAGAAGTCTGATCTTTTTCTTATTCTTAAGCATTTTATCTAGCAGCAAAGTTGCATCCTCATAAAAATCAGTTTCGAGATTTGAATATTTCGCTGCAGTATATGATCTCTGATTAACTTTGAAATCAAAATACTTGACTTTAACTGTAATGCTTCTGCTTCTCAGTTTGACCTTCCTTAATTTTTGACAGCATTTTTCCATGAGGTAGTATAGCTCAGAAAGCAGAAATTCCCTGTCAGAGATATCTTCATAAAAAGTATTTTCTTTTGACAGGGATTTTCTTATTTCGTCATTTTCCTTTACGTTATCACTTCCTTTGCCGTTTGCAACATTAAGCAGAAAAGATGTGTGGAATTTTATTTCCTTATCATAAAAGCTCTGATCAAATTTCAAAATATCGCCGATAAACTCTATGCCGTACTTTTTTAATTTTAACTGAGCGGCTTTACCTACACCGGGAATTTTATCTATAGTCATATTACTCAGAAATTCTCTTTCCTTCCCGAAAGGTACAACAGTAACTCCGTCAGGTTTATTAATTTTAGAAGCAATCTTTGCACAGATCTTATTGACAGCAATTCCAACCGAACATGTGATCTTTAATGTATTCTTAATTTCATTTCTTAATTTGTCAGCAAGTAATTGATAATCATTATTATGCAGGTGAAGTACACCTGTAACGTCAAGATATGCTTCATCTACACTGACCGGCTGAACGATGGGAGTATATTTATAAAAAATATCTCTGACTCTTTTTGAATAATCAGAATAAAGTCCGCGTGTACTTCTGATAAAATTACCTTCAGGAACAAGCAGCAGCGCACGGGTAAGAGGCATTGCAGTTCTCACTCCTTTAGCCCGAGCAAGGTAGTTCGGGCATGATACAATACCTCTCTTATCCTCTTTAGTCCCCCCTACAACCAGAGGTTTTAATTTCAGTGCAGGATTTAAAGCTTCTTCGCATGATGCAAAGAAAGCATCCATATCCACATGAAAAATTATTTTGTGATTTTGTCCGGTCATTTATTCAAACTTAATTTAATTGAAAGATTATTTCAATATTCTAATCAGACGTGAAGTATTTAATGCTCAATTCATAAGTTATTTTTTTTGTTAATTTGATTTCCGGCTTTTATTGTAAAGCATTCGAATAATTGTATGAGCATTGTTCATTAATGTTTTAAAAAATTAACACTATCTTTAAGAAAATTATTATAACTGAATTTGAATGTAAAGCGGTTCAGCAGGCAAAGTGATTTAACAGCATGGGTTTTACTGATCATACTCTCTTTGATCTGGGGCAGTTCATACATATTAATTAAAAGAGGTCTTGATGTATATACACCTGAACAGGTAGGGACAATGAGACTGACTTTTGCTTTTTTGATTTTGCTTCCTACAGCGTTAAAAAATGTTTTCAGATTACCCGGGAATAAATTACTGGTGTTATTTCTGATTGGTCTTGTCGGAAATATATTACCTTATCTTCTTTTTTCATATGCGCAGACTGTGCTTGCAAGTTCTGTAACAGGAATTTTGAATGCGCTGACTCCAATATTTGCTATGCTGATTGCAGTTTTTATATTTAAATATAAAATAAGAGGCATGCAGATTGCCGGTATGCTCCTCGGATTTTCCGGGATACTTCTTTTAAGTTTTATAGATGAGACAGGTGTACTCGGCAGCATAAATATTTATGTATGGTTAGTGATTATAGCTACTTTGTGTTATGCTGTAAGTCTGAATCTGATAAAGGCATATCTTTCAGATATACGATCAGTTATAGTAAGTGCGGTATCACTTCTTTCAGTCGGTCCGATTTGTATGGCTTATTTATTCACTACTGATTTCATTCACAGGTTTAACACTGTTCCGGGAAGCGGAATGTCAATGCTGTATATTGCAATACTCGGAATAGTCGGAACTGCTTTCGCTATGATACTTTATACGAAACTGATACAGATTACTGATGCAATTTTTGCTACTACAGTTACATATATGCTGCCGATAGTATCAATTATCTGGGGTTTACTGGACGGAGAAATACTTTATCCTGTGCATTATGCCGGAATGTTAATCATACTTTCAGGAGTATATTTAATTAATAAAAATTTTAATATAAATAAATCTAAAGCATAAATGGATTTGTTTGGAAATGTTAATGATAAGGAAACAGATTATAATATTCCTCTTGCAGAAAGAATGCGTCCTGCTGATCCGGATAGTTTTGCAGGTCAGGATCATCTGATCGCTCCCGGTAAACCTATTAGGACAATGATAGAAAAGAACGAACCAGTTTCGATGATATTCTGGGGACCTCCGGGAGTAGGGAAGACTACTCTTGCGCTTCTGATATCTCGTCTTGTGAAAACAGAATTTGTCCAGCTGTCTGCAGTCTCATCAGGTGTAAAGGATGTAAGAGCAGCAATTGAAAAAGCTGAGTATAATTTAAAACATAAAAAAAGAAAGACGATATTATTCATTGATGAGATTCACAGATTCAGCAAGTCACAGCAGGACTCGCTGCTGCAGAGTTCGGAGAAAGGAACAATAATACTAATCGGAGCTACTACTGAGAATCCGTCGTTTGAAGTGATATCTCCTTTACTTTCCAGAAGCAGAGTTTTTGTACTGGAAGAATTATCAAAGAAAAATTTTGAAAAAATAATAGAAAATGCGCTCTCAAAGGATGTTATACTTAAAGAAAAAAAAATTGAAATTGAAGACAGGGATTTTCTTATCGGACTGGCTTCAGGAGATGCTAGGAAATTGCTGAACGGTCTTGAGCTTGCGGTTAAACTGACTTCCGAAGATCAGAATGGAATAATCAGACTAACCAATGATATTTTTAAAGAGGCGTTTCAGGCAAATTATATAAAGTATGATAAGAATCAGGAAGAGCATTACAATATAATCTCCGCTTTTATAAAAAGTATCAGGGGGAGTGATCCTGATGCTGCATTATACTGGATGGCAAGAATGCTCAAAGGAGGAGAAGATCCTAAATTCATAGCAAGGAGAATGATAGTGCTTGCATCCGAGGATATAGGAAATGCAGATCCTTTGGCTCTGACAATAGCAGTGAGCGCATTTACGGCAATTGATTATATCGGAATGCCTGAAGCGACTTTAGTATTATCACAGGCGGCTGTATATCTTGCTGCTGCGCCAAAGAGTAATGCATCATATCTTGCAATTAGTAATGCAAAAGAAGACGTGGAAAATAATCCTGCTTACGGAGTTCCGATGCATTTGAGAAATGCTCCTACAAAACTAATGAAAGATTTAAATTACGGGAGCGGATATAAGTATCCGCATGATTATGAAAATAATTTTACTCAGCAGGATTATCTGCCTGAAGAGATTAAAAACAAAATTTATTATGAACCATCTGAGAACGGAGCAGAAGCTGAGATGAGGAAAAGACTGAAGAAGATATGGGATAAACGTAAGTAAAAATAGGGAATTCATAAAACAATACTGACAAAGGGAGCGGGTGATGCAGAGCATAGCAAAACCTGACAGGTTTTTTAAAAAATAATAGAGGCATTCAAATTAAGAAAAACCTGTCAGGTTTAGTTTCAGCTGCCTTAACCCGAATTTACCGATTCATCCCCTAATTTTTACTTTACCTTTTTTAATACAATCTCATTATTCGGATCAAAAGATATCTTTTCAGGTTTTTTATCAAACTCAAAATTGTATGTCTGGAAATTGTAACTGTTCCTTTCTTTTATTATTTCTGTGCTGCCGTCTGTAAATGTTACTCTGAGTTCAATCGGCATTTGATAAAATACTTTATTCGATTGAACCTGATTTATTGTGTAATCAGTTTTCCATTTACCGTTGCTCATTTTTTCTGATCTGTAATTTATATCATACTCCGGATATCCCGGATTTAATAACCATTGACTGAAAAACCAGTCCAGATCCTGTCCGCTGATCTGCTCACATAAATTTGCAAATGAACTTGTCGATGCATTTCCATACCTGAATTCCGGATGTGATGCGTAAGCCTGCATACAATTAAAAAATATTGAATCTCCAAGTACATATCTCAGCATATATATAATTGATGCATTTTTGGAATAAGTTACTGCGGAATTAAATACTATTCCGTCATTGGGCTTAGGATCATTCCATTCTTTAGAATAAGACGCCCAGCCCGGATCATTACTCAGATATTTTCTTGCTTCATTCTGAATATTTTTTCGGTATGCTTTGTTTCCGTTTTTATACTCATGCCATATAGCTTCATTGTATGTGGCAAACCCTTCATTAAGCCAGATATCAGCCCATGAATTTGGCGATATCATATTCCCAAACCAGTGATGAACCAGTTCGTGTACTATCAGATCCTCATACCAGCAGTCAGGACACAATGTAACCAGTGTCTGGTTCTCCATTCCTCCCCACGGAAAATTTTTATCGGTTGTTAAGAAAGCAATTTTTTCAAACGGATAATCTCCGTAAAGCTTTGAAAAAAGTTCAAGCATTTCAGGAAGTTTTTCTTTAATATTGTTTATGTTGTGAATAGTCTCGCCGGGCTGTGAGTAAAATCGGATTTCAATGCTTTCATCGGGTTCGGAAAGTTTGTTCCACCGGAATACTTCTAACTTAAATTTATTGCTTCCCGCCATTGCAATAAGATATGTTGATACCGGAATGTTTGTCTCCCAGGTATAAAAAAGTGATTTATTTTTATAAACCGAATCAACCAGCAATCCGGTTGAAACAAAAAGCACATCACCGGGAACCCGCGCTTTCAGCTTTAGCATTGATTTGTCATTTGGAATATCTTTGCACGGAAACCATCTTCGGGCTCCTGCTGTCTCTGAATCTGTATACACAATTCCGTTAAATGCATAAAATGCAGTATCAAAAATATCTTTATGTCTGAAGTAAACTTTTACATCAAGCATTTCACCGCTGTTATAAAATCTGTCAAGATTTATTTTTAACAGATCATTATCATGATAAAATGACTGTGCGGATCCTGATACTGAATCTATGATCAGAGAGTATTCTTCGGCATTTAGTGTAATCTGTCCTGCTGATTCATTTACTATAAAAGTAATATTATTTGATGCGCTGTATGACATTGGGTAAGGTTTGGTAAATGAATCATACAGATCAAACTCAAGATCGTATTTTATTACATTGATATTAGTGTCAATTTGAGCCGGAGAATGTAACCCGGTTAATAAAAAAATTAACGTCAGGTATTTTTTAATGAGCATTCGGGTTTATATGAATTTTTATTAAATTTAATTTCGAATTTTGACTGAATGATGATGAAAATTTGTAAGATGTTTTTACAATTGAATTAAAAGAAAGAAATTATACTAAAAATACAACTGAAAATTTTTTGCTGTCAACTTTATTGATTTAAAAATTATAAATCACGGTTTTAGTTTTTTTATATTTGTTTTTATAATTAAAATCAAAATATTGTATTCTAATTTTCCCCGAACAATTGAAATTCATTACAGATTCCGAAAAATTCAACTATTCCGGTAATCATGATCCGGGTTCATTTGAAATGTGGTACTTTGAAGCTCTGGATAATGACGGTGAGTATTTTTTTACTGCAAGAATTTTTAACGGCAGTCCTTTTACTTCCGGGGCGAAGAAAACCGGTTCTGATAATTCTTCGGAATTATCCTGCGGTATCAGATTTTATTTGTATTTTCAAAACCGTTTAATTTATGATGCTGTCTTCGATTACAAAAAAAATGAATTTAAAACAGACAATAATGATAATGATTTTAAAATGCTGCTTGAAAAAAACAGTTTTTATTTTGACAATGCGAATAATAAATTTCATCTGAACATAAATTACTCATCTCAGGAATTTGAAAATAAATTTAAAGCGGAATTCGAATTTACTCCGATTTTCAAAAAACTGTCTTTTTTCGAAAAAATTACCACTGATAATCAAACAGGATTGTACTGGCTTCCTGTCTCTCCAATAAATCAGGTTTTGGCAAAAATAAAATTTTATAAAAATTACAAAAGAGTGAAGTCCGTTTTTGAAGGGAAAGGATATATTGAAAAATCATTTGGAAATGTTTCTCGGGATTTGAAAATTAAGACTACTTATATTGGTAAATTTATAAGCGATATATATTCATTTGTTTTTTTTGTATCAGAGATAAAGGATGGTAATAAAAATAAGAAAATACTTGTATATAAAAATAATATGCTGATGATTGAAAAAGAAGAATTTGATTATACAGTAAAGAAAACTTTATTCTCATCAAAAGTTAAATCCCTTGAAATAAAAAGTTCTGATTTAAAAATTAGTTTGAAAAATGACATTAATATTGAATCCAGTGAGTTTGGTGAAAAATATATTTCAATAATTGATGTAACAGTTAATGAAGTAAGTATTCTGAAAAATGTTTACGGGTTTTTTAATGATGAAACCCGCTGAAAAGGATGCTTTCATTCACTTAAGTTTAGTACGCGTTATTTTTCGCTCGTTTACAGATTTCTTTCCCGACAGCATTATCTGATAATCTTTCAGATCATTGCTGGCAAAACATTCTGAAAAATTTGTTGCTTGATCGTTAAATAATTTTTCCAAAAACATCGTGATTTCTTTTCTCGATTTATTTTCAGTGTCTTTTTTTTCAAAGGTATTGAAAAAATCTATATATATTTCAGGTCTTTGATGAAATGTAAACTTATATTCAAAATATACACATAGTATATGAAGCCTGCTCATATCTTCTGAAATCATTGAAACTCCGTTATAAAATTTAAACGGCTTTCTTTCCGCCGGGATAAGCTCTCCCTGAGGAAAGATCCATAAATATCTGTTCCTGTTTTCAAGGAGTTTGGAGCAGTATTTCAATGTACGGTATGAATTAAATTTATTCTTTCTTTCCAGCGGTAATGCGCCAATCCTGTTAAAATAACTGTGTCTGTTCAGATCTGTAGTATCCATCAGACAGTAAGATTCTTTTCCAATTAAATAATGCGATATCCAGTTCAAAAGAACTCCGTCCCACCAGTTGGAATGATTGACGCAAATTATTACAGGGGAATTTTGTTTTTGAGAAATGCTCTTTATTCTTTCAAGCGTTTCTTTTCCTTTAATGTTTATCCTGTAAAAATTTCTCTTAAGTGAATTCCTGAAATATATCTTAAAAAAAGTATCAAGTAACTTATTCTTTTTATCTGTCAGCTCTGTCAATTGTCTCCTTTGTTTTAAAATCCTACTGCACTTCCGTATCCTCTTCTGTCTGAATGTCCTTCCATAGTTCCGTCTTCTTTTATAAGTATTGCGTTTACTCTTCCAAAATCGTTGATTTCTTTTAAGTAGTATCCCAGCACTGTAAGTTTTTCATCAGTTTCCTTACTAACTAATCCTTTCTCAATCTGAATCTCATCAGGCAGCCATTGATGATGAAACCGCGGAGAGTCTATTGATTCTTTTAGAGTCATTTTATGATCAATGAGATTTACTATGTTTTGAAGGACAGTAGTAATTATTCTTCCGCCTCCGGGAGATCCGGTAACAAGAAATGGTTTCCCGTTTTTAAATACCAGAGTCGGTGTCATGGAGCTGAGCATTCTTTTTTCCGGCTGTATGGCATTTGCTTCATTTCCCACAAGTCCGTATATATTTGGTACTCCTGGCTTTGATACAAAATCATCCATTTCATTATTCAGAAAAAATCCCGCTCCTTCCACAACCTGCTTGTTTCCGAATACATCGTTTATTGTTGTTGTAACTGAAACCAGATTACCTTTTCCATCAGCAATGCTGTAATGCGTGGTCTCTTCACTCTCTTTTGCATATGGATTTCCGGGTGTGATCTCACTGCTTTTACCCGCTTTTGTCAATGTGAAATCTTTCATCCGGCTGATAGCATAATTTTTTGAAGTCAGCTTATCTGTCGGTACATTTACAAAATCAGCATCACCCATAAATTCGCTTCTGTCAGCATATACTCTTCTCATTGCCTCTGTCATGATCTGTATGTTTTCAGAACTACCGTAACCGTTTTTTGAAATATCATAATTTTCTAAAATGTTCAGAAGATAAATTAAACTGATCCCTCCGCTGCTTGGAGGTCCCATGGAAATAATTTCATAACCTCTGTATGTACCTCCTACCACATCCCTTTCAGCCGGCTGATATCTTTCAAGATCCTCATAGGAAATTATACCTTCGGTAATTTTCATAAGCTGTACGATCTTATCGGCAGTTTCACCTCTGTAAAACCCGTCCCTGCCTTTTTCACTTATCCTTCTAAGAGTATTGGCAAGATCTTTCTGAACAAGTCTGTCACCGGTTTTAAATTTACCACCGAATGTTTCCATCGTTCCGGGAAATTGCGAGAATTCAGACTGATAACTGTTAAGAGCATCGGCCAGTCCTTCTTCTATAAAAAATCCGGTATCGGCTATATTAATTGAGTATTCAAGAATTTCTTTTCTGCCCATTGTTCCGTATTTTTCCAGAGCATAAAGCATACCCGCAACTGAGCCCGGTACGCCGGCTGCCAGACTGCCTGTAGTGCTGAGCTCGTCTATCACATTTCCGCTTTCATCAAGATACATATCCTTAAAAGAAGCCAGAGGAGCTTTCTCTCTGTAATCTATTGAGGTATTGATCTTCATTTCAGGATTATTCAGGTGAATGATCATAAAGCCGCCGCCGCCGATATTTCCTGCCTGCGGATAAACCACTGCAAGCGCAAATCCTACTCCTACTGCAGCATCAACTGCATTACCTCCTTTTTTCATAATGTCAATTCCTACTCTTGTTGCCAGATCATTTGCAGAACTAACCATTCCGCCTTTGTCATAGTTTGAATAAGAATTACATGAAAAAAATAAAATGGAAATTAACAGTATGAATTTTCTTGTTTTCATAAAATTTTAAGTATTCCAGTCTCTGTTGTATCTGAAATCAATATTGACTGTTCTGTTTGATACTTTGGCAATAAGCGGCGGCAGTCTTTTGAACTGACTCCTGATTATCATTGAATTGACTCTCTTCATAAATTTTTCCGAATAGCCGGCTTTTTTTAAATAATCATCAGATCTTCTTTCATCCACTTTCTCAAACAAATACTTGTCAACATCCTCATATGTAAATCCCAGTTCATCTTCATCTGTCTGACTTTTCCATAGATCAGCGGATGGCTTTTTTTCAATAATTTTCTCAGGAATCTCAAGATGTCTTGCCAATCCTCTTATCTGAGTTTTATAAAGATCCCCGATTGGATTTATAGCACAAGCCGAGTCACCGAAAATCGTTGAATACCCGAGTAAAATTTCAGACTTATTGCTTGTTCCAATCACTAATGCATTATTTTTTGCTGATTCATCATAAAGTAATATCATTCTTACCCGCGCCATTATATTTCCTTTTCTTACATTCGGGAGTTCCTTTTCATCTAATGAATCAGAAATTGAATCTACAGCTTCGCTAATATCTATGATCCTGGAATTTGTTCTTAGAATTTCGGAAATTTGCAATGCATCAGTAATGCTGCTTTTACTGCTTGTTTTGTAAGGCATAAGCAGGAATGTTACATTTCTCTTACCGAGAGCTTTAACAGTTAAGTATGCTGAAACAGCTGAATCAATACCTCCGGATAAGCCAATTACAGCTTTTTTTATTCCAATTCTGTGTGTCTCGTTTTTAATGAAATCTGTGAGGATCTTTTCAGTGTGAACGTAATTTAATTTCATAATATAAAAATTTCAAAAAAAAAGCCGACCTTTTTAAAAGGTCGGCTGTTATGACAAAATTTGAACTTATTTTGAAACCTGGTATACAATTTTTCTGATTGTATCAAATTGTAAATATGGGAATAATTCCTGAATTTTATCTATTGCTTCGCCCGCGCTCATTTCTCTTCTCATTTCTTTGTACATCTGTCTTATCTTGTAATCTCTTATAGCTTTTTCATCAAGGAGTTTATACTTCTTCAGAGTATTGTATACATTATCATCTATAAGCTCACTTAAAGGGTTGTCGCTTTTTGATTTTACTGCTGGTTTCAAATTGTAATTCTCCTTATTTAAGTTTAATTTTATATAATTATCTGAATTTAGTTCATTTCTTAAGCGTAATCGAACTTTTCAGTGTTTTAACCTATACAAATATACAGCAAAAACAGTAGTAAAGTCAACCTTGCATTTAAAAAATATTAAAAACCTCAAATTTTAATATCTTGTTTTTATTTTTTATGGTATATTGTAAAGTAACTCGTTTAACTTTTAATCAATCAAAATAAGTTCCGTTCCTCGATGCAATTAAAAATTGTTTTTTTCATTTCATTTCTGCTTTCTGTATTTTTTTTCAGCAATTTATCTTTCTCTCAGAAATCTGAATATCTCGGCTTTGATGTTTTAACTGAAAGGGAATATTATTCTGAAAGCGATACTATTAAAATCGCTCTAAGTATTTCCATTATCAAGCCTTATCATATAAATTCTTACAAAGTCGACGATCCGACTTTAATCACCACTTCAGTGTCAGTAAGTGACAGTAATTTTAAAATTTTAAATTCTTTTTTCCCGGAATCAAAGAAACTGAAGTTTGAGTTTTCGGAAAACGAAATAGATGTTTATGAAGGAGATATTACTGTCGGATTAAATTTAACAGCAGGTGATAATGTGAAAACAGGCATTTATAAAATTCCTGTGGTTTTAAGCTTTCAGGCATGTGACGATAAAGTTTGCTACCAGCCCGCATCACTGACTGATACGATAGCTATAAATATTGACAGCGATAAAAAATCTGATATAGTATCAAATGCAGGTGTGTTTGAAAAAATTGATTTCACAAAACCGTCAGATGTTAATTCTTCTTCTGAAAATAAGTCAGGTCTTACAGAAAATGTCAGAACTGAATCTCCTGAAACAGAGAGTGATCAGGTTGGTGACTGGATCAAAGAGAAAGGGCTATTTGTAACACTTCTTTTAATTTTCATAGGAGGTCTTGCGCTTAATCTCACTCCATGCGTGTATCCGCTGATACCGATTACTGTCAGTTTCTTCGGAGCGCAGTCCAGCGGCACTAAATCACAAAGTTTTCTGATGGGTATTTTTTACGTTCTCGGAATGTCAATAACATATTCAGCGCTCGGTGTATTTGCAGCTCTGACAGGAAGTCTGCTCGGAACAGCATTGCAGAATCCGTTTGTAATAATTTTCATTGCTCTTATTATGTTTACCCTGGGTCTTAGTATGTTCGGTTTGTTTGAAATCAGAGTACCGCAGAGTCTTGCAATGATGGGAAATAAAAACCGGTCAGGATATCTCGGATCGGTTTTTATGGGACTTACGGTCGGATTTATTGCTGCTCCTTGCATAGGACCTTTTGTATTAAGTCTTTTAGTCTATGTAGGTAAGATCGGAAATGCATTCACCGGATTTTTGTTTTTCTTTGTCCTTTCCTTAGGTCTTGGATTCCCTTATATATTTCTTGCAGCTTCATCAAGTTCTATTGGAAAACTTCCCAGATCCGGGGAGTGGATGGAAGGAGTGAAGGTGATTTTCGGATTCATACTTTTCGGAATGGCTTTCTTTACTCTTGAGCCGCTAATACCTAAAGAAATTTTTAAAACAGCATTCCCGTTATACATAATCCTTGCCGGAGCCTATCTGATTTTATTTGACAAAAAAGGAAAGTCAGCTGCAGTATATACCGGCATTAAATATTCTATTGCTATACTTGCTGTTGTTTACGGAACCTGGAATCTGAAACCTGAAGGCGCAGTTGAGGAAGTTCAGTGGCAGATCCACTCTTCGCTTGAATCCATTGACAACAGTATTAAATCCGGTAACAAACCAGTGATGATAGATTTTTATGCTGACTGGTGCGCGCAATGCAAGGAGCTTGATGAATTTACTTACACGGATCCCGAGATCGCAGAACTTTCCAAATTATTTACAAATATTAAAGTAGATCTTACAAAAGAAAACACTGAGATTTCCGACCGGTTCAATATTAAAGGTCTGCCTGTTGTGATCTTTATGAATGCAGACGGTACAGAAGTAAAGGAACTCAGGGTTACCGGGTTTGAAAATCCTGAAGAGTTCAAGAAAAAAATAAATTCAATTTTAAATTAAATTAAAGAATGTTTAGAAAACTTTTTTATCTGCTGATTATATTCAGCTTTTGCGTAACAGAATCTTATTCGCAGGAAAATGATTTGAATAAAAAAACCCATATTGAGTTTAATTCAAAAACTTACAGTAATATCGAGCTTAAAGAAAAAATTCTCTCATCAAAAAACGAAAACTCCGGTATAGAAATAAATCAGAATACAGCTAAATCCAAAAAGTCACCGGGACTTGCTTTGCTCTTTTCTTTAGTATTGCCGGGTGCCGGTCATTACTATCTCGACCGAATGGACGTCGGTAAATATTTTCTCGGAGCTGACGCTGCCGGTTGGCTGGGTCTTGTGTCTATGAATATTTACGGTGACGCAATCCGGGATGACTCCAGGTCATACTCATCAACTCATGCTGCAATAAATGATCCGAATAATAAAGATGACGAATTTTATAAAAATATCGGGAGCTTTAACAATGTCTATGAATATAATAATGATAAACTTACAAGAGGGGAGTATAGTCTGTTGTACAATACTCAGCAAAACTTCTGGAACTGGGACAATACTGACAACAGAAATTTTTACGAATCGCAAAGAAAGAAGAGCGAAAGAGTTTATAATAACAGAATTATTTTTTCAAGTATTCTTATTGCAAACAGAATTGTCAGCGGTATCAGCGCATTCTTTATTGCAAACAATACAGGAAAAAGTTCTGCCGCATTAAATATCAGTCCCGAACTTCTTTATAAGGAAGATCTGACATTCGACGGTGTTAAATTAAATTTCAACAGGGATTTTTAAAGAGTTTTGTTGAATTATAAACTGATTATTGAATATGACGGAAGAAATTTTTTCGGATGGCAAAAACAAAAGCAGACAAAGGAAACTGTTCAGGAATATCTCGAATCATCTCTGGAAAAAATCCTCCGGGAAAAAGTAATCCTTTACGGTGCCGGAAGGACAGATACCGGAGTCAGTGCTTTTAATCAGACTGCTAATTTCAAATCTGAAAAAATAATTCATCCTGAAAAGTTTTTATATTCGTTAAATTCAGTATTACCGGGAAGCATAACTGTTAAAAGTATTAAGAAAGTCTCTCCGGATTTTCATTCCAGATATTCAGCAAAAAAAAGGGAATACCTGTATTATGTATCAAGAGAGAAAAGATCCGTCGGAGGAGAGTTTTTTTACTATATTAATTTTCAGCCCGAATTTGATAAGCTGAATGAGTATTTCGAATTTATAAAGTCACTTAAATATTTCAGGACATTTTGTAAAAACCGGGAGGACAAACATAATTTCGAATGTGATGTTTTTGATTTTGATCTAAAAAGGAAAAGAAATGGAAAGGAATTGGTTTTCAGAATCTCAGCCAGCAGATTTTTACACTCAATGGTTAGATCTGTTATCGGATGCGGGCTTGAAATCAGTTCTTCAAAAAAAGATATTACAGAAACTAAAAAAGCGGTATTAAAAGGAGAAAAAATCAGAATTTATTATTTACCCTCTAATGCATTATTTTTAAATAAAATATTTTATTAAAACATAAATGAAGAAAATAAAAAAGATCAGTTTGGTTATATTTCTGTTTGCATTTTCCGGGTTGAGTTTTTCTCAAAGCGAAAGTAATTACATAAAATCGGATCTTAAAGAAAAAATCATTAATCAGGAATCCGGATTTCAGACAAATAATAATCTGTTTAAAAAGAATTTAGGCAGCATTAGCAAAAACGATCCAAGGGAAAAATCTCCTGTTCTCGGTGCAGTATTATCAGGATTGCTCCCGGGTACAGGTGAATTTTACGGTAAGAATTATCTCAAAGCAGCAATATTTTTTGCAATCGAAGTTGGTCTCTGGACTGCTTATGCAGTTTATGAAAATAAAGGTGATGATCAGACCGATTATTACAAAGGGTTCGCTGATAAGAACTGGAGCATAAACAAATATGCTCAGTGGCTTGTGGATCAGCAGTTTACCGGCTTTGGCTCAATTACAGATCCGCAGACTTCCGATCATAACAGATTAAGAAGAGAAGTAAACATAGTGGAAGCTCAGAACTTTTCTCATCAGCTGCCGCCGTTTGGGGATCAGCAGTATTATGAACTGATAGGGAAGTATCAGAATTTTGTAGTAGGATGGGCAGATGCTGATCCAACTATCAGTAAAAATTCCGCAAGTCCTAACTATTACGGAACTTATTCAACGGCTATGTTTAAAAACTATGCTGTGGACAGACAGACGGCAAATGACTACTACAACAAGGCGAACGCTTCTATTGCAGTTGTAATACTTAATCACCTTGTCAGCGCTGCAGATGCGGCATGGACTGTTTCAATGTTTAATAAAGATCTGAAGGTAAAGACGGGTATGAATTTCAGAGATGTTTACGGATTTTACGGCGAGAAAAAATTAACGCCATTTGCTAATGTTAACGTTACATTTTGATCTTATTCTGAATTCGAGATAAAAGTCAGATATTTTTTTTTATAAAAATCTTCTCGGCACTTTAATAAAGTGCCTTTTTTATTCGGTTCAAATAATCCGTAAACCGTAGCGCCGCTTCCGCTCATTGAGGAGAAAACAGATCCGTTATCAAGCATATAGTTTTTAATTTCTCTGAGCAAAGGATATTTCTCAAAAACAATTTTTTCAAAATCATTTTCAAATTCATTTTTTTTATCAGGTTCGAATTCTGTGATTTTATCAAGAGATTTTTCATTACGAAATCCATTAGGCAGGTTCAGGTTTTCAAAAGCCCATTTTGTGGAAACATGGAGATGCGGATTTACTATAAGTATATTATAGTTGATTTTAAAATTTTTCAGAGGTTTAAGTTTCTCACCTCTGCCTTCCGCATAACAAGGTTTCAGTATCAGAAAAAATGGAACATCGCTGCCTAATGATAATGCAAGATCAATGATTTTGATTCTGTTGATCTCAATGTCAATTTTAAAATATCTGATTAAAAATTTCAAAACCGTTGCTGCATTTGAGCTGCCGCCTCCCAGTCCGCCGCCGACCGGAATGTTTTTTATCATATCTATTTCTATTTTATATGTTTCTTTTATTCTGAATGTTTTGAAAAAATTCAAAACGGCTTTATAGCAAAGATTGTCTGCATTTAAAGGGATGTAAGATTTGTTGGATTTCAATAAAACTGAGTTAAATTCCGATGCTGCAGGAGTTATTGTGAATCCCAGCTCATCAAATATTTTAATAGGATAAAAAATTGTTTCAATATCATGATATCCGTCCCCGCGCTTTCCCAGAATCCTTAATCCGATATTAATTTTTGAATACGATTTTAAAATTTCCTGTATCATCTGAGTTAATTTTAATACTAATGTTTTACAGTTATGCTTCCTCAAAAAAAAATCCCCGACAAATAAATCAGCCGGGGATAGCTTTTAAATATTTTAATTTTTTTTACTTCTTTAAAATGCCCATTTTACAAGTATTGATCCCCAGGTATATCCGGCTCCGAAACTGGATAAAATTAAATAATCATCTTTTTTTACTTTACCTTCCTGCCAGTATTCAGAAATACATATCGGAATTGTACCCGAAGTTGTGTTTCCGTATTTATGAATATTCAGCATAACTTTGTCCATCGATACTCCCATCCTTTCAGCGCAAGCAGTGATGATCCTCATATTTGCCTGATGAGGAACAAGAAACGATACCTGATCTGAAGTGATATTATTCTTAGTCATTATTTCATATGATACGTCAGCCATACTCTTTACTGCTTCTTTAAAAACAGTCTTGCCGTCCTGGTAAACGTAATGCATCCTCTTTTCGATAGTCTCAACAGACGGCGGGTTTAAACTTCCTCCGCCTAACATGTGAAGATATTTTTCACCTTCTCCGTCCACTCTTAAAATCGAATCAAGTATCCCGTATTCCTTGTCTTCTGTCGGTTCAAGTAACACAGCGCCCGCTCCGTCTCCGAAAAGTATGCATGTGTTTCTGTCCTCCATATTCGAAATTGAAGACATTTTATCCGCTCCTACAACAATTACTTTTTTATGTGAACCGCTCTGAACAAATTGCACGGCAGTAGCAAGTGAAAAAATAAATCCTGAACAGGCGGCAAGAAGATCAAATCCCCAGGCGTTAACTGCTTTTAATTCCCTCTGCAAAATACATGCAGTAGAAGGAAATATCATGTCAGGTGTTACAGTACCTACTATTATCAGGTCAATTTCTTCAATTCCGATTCCTCTGTTCTTCATTAAATTTTCAATCGCCTTTATTGCCATAAATGAAGTCGGAGTTTCAGCGTCAAGTTTTCTTCTCTCCGAAATTCCCGTTCTTGTCTTTATCCATTCATCTGAAGTATCGAGGTATTCTTCATAATATTTGTTGTCAATTACTCTGTCCGGGACATAATGGCCGACAGCTGTTATCATCGCATTGAACGGAGCTTTATTAATCATACTTATTCTTCAGCGTTATCTTTATTATCTTCAGTTACATCAACCGATTGTTTTTCGGATACAAGTTCTTTTTTATCATCCGTAAAAGTAAGTTCGTCATTACCTTTCTTAAATTTCACTTTTATCTTACCGGCGTCTTTTAGATTACCTTTTAAAATTTCCTCACTGAGCGGATCTTCAAGATATTTCTGAATAGCTCTTCTTAGAGGTCTTGCTCCGAAATTTTTATCAAATCCTTTTTCACTTAAAAATTCCATCGCGGATTTTGAGACTTCCACTTTAACTCCCTGAAGCTGTATCCTCTTTAGAAGTTTTTCAATTCCGATTTCTACGATCTTAAGAATATCAGTCTTTTCAAGCTGTTTGAAAATTATCATATCATCAATTCTGTTCAGAAACTCCGGTGAGAATACTCTCTTTACTGAATCTTCAATCGTCGTCCTTATCTTTTCATAATTCGTTTTTGATGTCCCTTCGCCGAATCCAAATACCTTATCAAGCTTTAGATCTCTTGTTCCTATATTTGATGTCATAATAATGATAGTATTCTTGAAATCCACTTTTCTGCCGAGACCGTCAGTAAGAACGCCGTCATCCAGAACCTGAAGAAGTATATTGAAAGTATCCGGATGCGCTTTTTCGATTTCATCAAGTAAAACTACAGAATAAGGTTTGCGTCTTACTTTTTCCGTCAGCTGACCGCCTTCTTCATATCCGACATATCCGGGAGGAGCTCCGACTAATCTTGATACATTAAATTTTTCCATGTATTCGCTCATATCAATTCTGATAAGCGAATCTTCCGAATTGAAAAGGAATTTAGCAAGCTGCTTTGCAAGTTCGGTCTTTCCGACGCCTGTCGGTCCGAGAAAAACAAATGAACCTATAGGTCTGTTCGGATCTTTTAGCCCGGCTCTCGCTCTTCTTATTGCGCGGGAAATGTTTTTAACAGCTTCATCCTGTCCTATCACTTCGCTTCTGAGAGTGTCTTCCATTTTTACAAGTTTCTCAGATTCCGCTTCAGCAATCTGATTTACCGGAATACCGGTCATCATTGCTACTACGTCTGCTACGCTCTGCTCTGAAACTTCATACACCATACTCTGGGATTTAATTTCCCAGTCTAGTTTTAACTGCTCCAGATCAGCAAGGACTTTCTTTTCATTATCACGAAGCTTTGCGGCTTCCTCATAGTTCTGATTCTTTACAACCTGATTTTTGAACTGTCTTATATTCTCAATTTCAGCTTCAAGATCAACTATCTCTTTCGGTACGACAATATTTGACAGGTGAACCCTCGAACCCGCTTCATCCATTACGTCAATAGCTTTATCCGGAAGAAATCTGTCAGTAATATATCTGTCGCTTAATTTTACAGCTTCTTCTATTGCTTTATCAGAGTAGTTTACATTGTGATGCTCTTCATATTTGCTTTTGATATTATTTAAAATCTGAATAGTCTCATCTACGGAAGTTGGCTCCACCATAATTTTTTGAAATCTTCTGTCAAGCGCTCCGTCTTTTTCTATATATTGCCTGTATTCATTTAATGTAGTTGCGCCAATGCACTGCAGATCTCCTCTTGCAAGTGCAGGTTTGAATATATTTGAAGCATCAAGAGAACCGCTTGCGCCTCCTGCTCCGACTATCGTGTGTAGTTCATCAATGAATAGAATTACATCCTTGGCTTTTTCGAGTTCATTCATAACAGCTTTCATTCTTTCCTCAAACTGTCCCCTGTATTTCGTGCCTGCGACAAGAGCTGCAAGATCAAGCGTTACGACTCTTTTATTGTGTAAAACTCTTGAAACATTTTTATTTATGATCCTTAATGCAAGTCCTTCTGCAATTGCAGTTTTACCGACACCGGGCTCGCCTATAAGAACCGGATTATTCTTTTTTCTTCTGCTTAAAACCTGCGCAACTCTTTCTATTTCTTTTTCTCTGCCGACAATCGGATCCAGCTTATTTTCAATTGCCATTTTTGTAAGATCCCTTCCGAAGTTATCAAGAACCGGAGTTTTGCTTCTTTCCTGTTTTTTTTCAGCTGCTGATTTTGCTCCCGGCTGATTGCCTGAAGGCTTTCCGCTGAGAATATTCATCAACTCTGATTTAACTGCTTCGTAATTTATATTGAACTGGTGCAGGATCTGCGCGGCAAGATTATCGTCTTCCCTTAATATCGAAAGAAGTAAATGTTCAGTTCCTATAATATCGGATTTGAAAATCTTCGCTTCTAAATATGTTATTTTTAAAACTTTCTCCGCCTGTTTCGTGAGAGGTATATTACCTACCGTTAATGTTCCGCCTGATTGTCTGACGGTATCTTCAATTGTCTTCTTGATTTTAAATGCATCAACTCCGAGGTTTTTAAAGATCTTTATTGCAATCCCTTCGCCTTCTCTTATTATTCCCAGTAACAGGTGCTCTGTTCCAATGTAATCATGACCAAGCCGGATCGCTTCTTCTCTGCTTAATCTGATAACATCCTGAACTCTGCTTGAAAAATTACTGTCCATTTTATTCTGATTTATTTATGTTTTATTTGGGGAATAATTAATGCGGATCTTAAAATCTGCATTAATTGCGTTACATTTTTTTCCTGATATTTAGTCAAATATATTAAAAAACTTATAAAGAATTAATGTATTAAACTAATGTATTTATTTAAATATTTATTGCTCTGTTAACCATTCAAAAAAAAACCGGAGCAATTTCTCCGGTCATTAATAAAAATATTTTTTACCGGAGATTAAGCATTTTCAGCCTTTTCCTTTTTACAATATTTGTTGAATATTCCGGCCACTAAATTTGCAACTGTATTGGCATCATTATTTTCAATATCCATTCTGTTGATCATATGTATAAGTTCTCCGTTTTTTAGTAATGCCATCTGAGGTGAGGAAGGCGGGACTCCTGTGAAAAATGTTCTGGCTTCATTAACTGCATCCTTTTCCATTCCGGCAAATACGGTTACAAGATTATCAGGCATTGCATTATTGTTCTTCGCCCATTCTACTGCCAGAGAAAGACCCGGTCTCGCTTTCCCCGCTGCGCAGCCGCATACGGAATTCACAAACACAAAAGTTGTACCGTCTTTGCTTAATTCATTTTTGACTTCATCAGGTGTTAATAATTCTCTGAATCCTATTTCTGTTGCTTCTTCCCTCATTGGCTGTACCATTATTGGATCATACATTTATTATTTTTCCTTTCTGGATTATTTAAGTAAGTTTTCTAACAATTTATATAAAGTATAAAGTTCATTATTTTAAAAATCTGTTGAACCAGTTCCTCCTCAGATCTGTAACTATCTTTCTTTGTCTTTTGAGATAATGATCACCTCCTTCTATCAGTTCAAGTCTGCATAAATTTCCGTTTTTATTTAATAGTCTGTACATATCTTCAGAATCCCGGTAAGAAATATTCCCATCCTCATTCCCATGAATTAATAGAATAGCAGTATCTTTGTTTATTTCTTTATAAAAGCTTACAGCTGAAGTTTCTTTTATTTTCTTTTTATTTTCATAAGAATCCTTTGAGCCAAATAATTTTGCAAAAGTATTCACTAAAACTTTTTCTTCCTTAATACTTCTTTCTACATCAGCAAGTCCTGAAATTATCACAGCGCATTGAATTCTGTCAGTAAGTGTCAGAGCTTTATATGTCATCATCCCGCCTCTGCTCCAGCCTTCCATGCCAATTTTTGAAACATCACATTCCGGAATTTCATCGGAAAGTTTTAATAAGTTCATCACATCATCCACATCTTTACCGCCGAATTCATCAGCATCCCTGTAATTTGTTGCAAGAACTATATAACCCCAGGAAGCAATCTCACCGAACATTCCCCTCGCAAGAAACTCATCAATCCTTCCGTCATTTTTATATCCGCCGCGGTTCCAGATAATTAACGGAAGCTTTTCTTTAATATTTAAAGGTTTTGCAATGTAACCATTTACTTTGTAACCATCTGAATCATAAACAATACTTTCGACTGAAGTCTTTTCGGCTGTTTTATTTCCCCAGCCGCTTTTAATAAGTTTGATCTGGTCATCTTTCAGTTCAATTACTTTTTGAGAAAGGATCATTCAGTATCCGTATTCTCAAATAATTTATAGTAGCCGAGTTTAAGATCAAATTCCTGTCCGGTTTTATACATTTTTTCATTCGGGGAAGGCAATACATTTTCAATCTTTACTTTAGCCCAGCATCCGCCCTGATAGTCCAGTATCCTGGCTTCATAAAGTTCATTGCCTTCGTATTCAACAGTGTAGATCTTGTTTATTTCCGGAGCGTTTTTAAGAATATGTGTATGCTTCATTGTAATTTTTAATTTGCAATTTAATAAATTGAATCATATTTAATAAGGTAATTATGAATATAATCAATCATACAACTTTTCAAAATCTTACCGGTAAAGAAAAACAGCCCTTTCGATTTTGCAAAGTCTGCTGTAAAACAGCATACTACTTTGCAAAAGTGAAGTGGTTTTTGTAATTTTGATTCAGCAGTTTGCCTAAAAGATTTTTCTAAAGCGGAACGTGATTTGTTATGACATAACGGAGTATTTGAAAAAACAGTGATAAGCATTTCTGTTTGTTCTAAACGAACTGCACTGAAAAAATTTATATTGTTTTAAAAATAAAAAGGGATCAGTGAATCATAAACAGCTTAAACTGATCAGATATTTTTTCACTTAGGGATTTTTTTGTAAATACATAAATAATTTAAATCAAAACCAATGAACTGGATCATACTTATTACTGCAGGTTTGTTTGAAGTGGCATTTGCTTTTTGTTTAGGAAAAGCAAAAGAATCTACAGGTAATGAAATGCAATTATGGTATACCGGATTTTTTATTACTCTTAGTATAAGCATGGGACTTTTAATGAAGGCGACTCAGACTTTGCCGATCGGAACGGCTTACGCAGTGTGGACGGGGATCGGAGCAGCAGGATCTGTTTTGATTGGTATTCTTGTATTCAAAGAGCCGGCAACATTTCTTAGAATATTTTTTCTAATTACATTAATTGGTTCTATCATTGGTTTAAAATCAGTGTCTCATTAATCTCTGATTTCACATACTAAAGCATTAAAATGATTAAATTACTATTTATATATCCTGTCTAAAAACTCAAAGATGACTGTATCCCCGCCTGAAAAGAGCGGGGATAACAATCAAAAACTATGTCCCGTCCTAAAAAAAGTTGACAAAAATTACTCTCTTCTTCTCTTGTTGCAAA